>Ga0326514_10000272_pt1 | contig 34977 bp, 26 predicted proteins | sample 3_2548_0518_D_FD_203653 | JGI IMG/M metagenome (GOLD analysis project Ga0326514, IMG submission 203653) | Bovine rumen microbial communities from UC Davis, California, United States - 3_2548_0518 | ecosystem: Host-associated > Mammals > Digestive system > Stomach > Rumen | place: USA... | reverse complement strand
TGTTTTTATGATATAGTAGAATCAGTGGAGGTTATATGACACCTAAAAGAAAGAAAGTTCAGGAAAGAATTTTATCAGTAGTCAAAGATCTCGACAGTACCGGTACTAATACTGAATATTATACTCAATTGTTTGCTAAGTTATCGGATAAAGATTTTGATGACTATATGAAACGTATCAGAGATGGCGATGATGTATTGGTTTATTATGCGCCGAATATGATGCATCATAACGATATCAATAAACTAATTTCATTATGTCACAAATATGACGTACTTCTCTTTGAAAGACTTCGTTTATATAGCGTAGCTACAGGAACTTATTATTATACACCAAGAAAATTTCTTATCTTACAACTTCCTGTAAGAAGATTCTCTCAGTTTGTTGATCATAAACTTTCAGTTGCTGAAGGCGATAAGAGAATTGATATGTTGTCAGGTCAGGTAGTCAAACCAGATGAGGCATCTAAAATTTCACAGATTGAAGTTCAAACACTTTTTGCCCGTGGATTAAAATCCACCATTAGAGAAGTGACTAAGTTTAGAGGTGGCGATGTAGTAGCATTTGGTGAGTTCAAGCGTGAACTTGAGGAACATGGTTCTGCTACTATTGCTCAGGATACTGGTTCAGTTGTTCGTTCGGCTGTAACTCTTGATGTACTTTATTCAGGTATGCATATTGAAGCTAACGCATCGGGAGTGTAACTATGGGAATAATTAATACTTCTAAAAATACTCAATCAACTAAGGTGTCAGCTTCTTATGACGAGTATTATAAGGCAGAAGCTGAACTTAAAAAAGCTGGTAATAATACAGCTGCACGAAAACAAGCTGAAGCTCGAGTAGCCAGAGCTAAAGCAGCAGTGCAGGAAAATGTGACAGAACAGCAAAAAGCACAGCAGTCAACTGATTCAAATTCCTTTACTAATATTGCGAATGATATCGTAGATAACGTTAAAGATACTATAGGCGGTATAGCTAATACGGTAAGCGACGTAGCTACAGAAGCGGTTAATGTGGCTAATACAGCCGTGTCAACAGTAACAAATACAGTTAATGCTTTAGCCGAAGGGGTATCTAAAGGAGTAGAACTTGTTACTACGACAACTGATACTGCTATTAAAGGTATAGGCTCTGCATTATCAAGTGCTTCAGATTCAATAAGCAATCTCTTTAAGTCAGATGAAGATGAAAAGAAAGCTCAGGCAGTTCTTAATTCACCTAAAGCAGATAAAGGCGCAAAAGAAGCTAATACTAAAGTAGAAACTTTATCTGGCGATGATAAAAGTGCTCAGGCTAAACCGGTTTCATTTGTAACACAAACAGTACAGCAAACTACTAAATCTACCAAATCGGAACCTAAAGAAACTGATAAAGAAGATCTTCCTAAAAATGGTAAATTAGCTAAAGAAGCTAAAGAAGCAGGAACATCTGGATTTGCCGATACAATAACAAAATTTTCCAATGAACTTAAAGAGAATTCTGAAAAGGCAAGTGCTTCTATTCAGAATTTCATGAAGGAAGCAACAGAAACAGTTGATACCGCGGTACAAACAGCTAAAGGTGCAGTTGAAGGCGTTGTTGACAGTATTAAGGATACAGTTAGCGGTGTGATGAATTCTGCTAATGGTGTTGTATCATCTGTGGTAAGTACAGCTAAAGCTGGACTTCAAGCTACGATGTCTTTTGCCAAACCTATCATGGAGTTACCTAATCAGGTATTAAATACTGGCAGAGATATGGCATCCTCGATAGCCTCAGCGTTTCCTGGTTCCATAGGTAAGAATCTTAATGCTTTATCGAATAATTATTTTGACAAATTATCCAATAAATTAGCTAAATCTAAATTTGGTCGTATTTCCGACATAATGAATAAACTTGAAGGTATTTCATCAGCTGATGATATCTTCAGTATGTTTTCTTCATTAGGAGGTAAGTATGGATCTAACACAAACGCTGACGGTTCTTTTATATCTGGCTCAGGTAGTGCTGATTCTGCTACTTCTAAGAGACTCTATGATTTAGCAAAAACACTATGTTCAGGAATTAAAGATAATTCTGGTATAGATTATGCGTTTAATAAAGATTTTTATGATATTCTATTAGGGTTATGCGCTGATTTAGGTATGAGCGATTTGTTAACTCAATTAGCAAATTGCGGTGCTGCTCAGAAATATCTTGATCAGAGAACTATGAATCTTATCAGAAAGAAATTACCCGGTATAGCTAAAGAGGGTAATGCTTCTACTATGAAAGCAGCAGTGGATGCGGTGGGACCTTCTACAGTAACTGAACCTAAGAAAACATTTTCCATTTTAACTGCTAATATGAATGAAGATAAAGTTAAAACAGATTATGAAGATTACGACGCAACTTTGAAAGCGTGCAATATGACAGTAGAAGATTTAGTTAAAGAAGAGAATACGCCAGTATTTGCATTATCATCTAAACAGATAGCACTGATGTCTTCTTCCAATACGTCTATTGTAGATGCATATATGGGAAGCGAAAACAGAGCATTATCTCAGGCAGCTTTTTATTCATTTGGAAGAAAGTAATTATTAAGTACTCTACCTTGATAAAAGGTAGAGTACTTGGTTATTTTTTCAAATTAATTTTACATATATATTATTATACCGACAAGAACTAACGGTAGTTCTTGTTATATGTGACTTATACAGGAAAAATATTATCTATGTCTAACAATGTTATTATCCGTAATCGAACTATAAATTACGGACTTGTTGCCGACCTGGATAATGTCGATGTATATGGGGAGTGGACGGTCAGAAATGACTGTGGCAGATCGGTCTTTGTCCTGAGACAAAGCGGCGCCGTACAGCACATCGCATCCACTACATTTACTGGCATACCGGAGAAATACGGCGTAACTATAACCGAACTTGTTCGTTCTGTTTCTGATTTGAATATTCGCGGATGTACGAAACCGATGAATGATTTAAGCAATCGTCAGCAGATTTCGTATACCGTATTACAATCCGAATTGGAAAGAGGTCCAGTGTATATTCCGCAATTAGGAATAGCTATTGGATTTAGGAATGATCAAAGTTTAAGAGACGCCCATCCATATGCTTGTGGTAGTCTGCAGGATGACCTGGAACGTAATGTCCAGCGAGTGGTAAGTGGCATTACGTCAGTTCTCTGCAGTATCAACACATATGACAAAACCGTTAAAAATATTTACACTATTATTAACGGAGGAGTTGTTCTGTGCGGTGTATCGCATGATGTCGCTAAGCCTGAAGGTGTTGTTCTTAGAACAACTATAGGTGAGTCCCATGCTAAGGAAGATACAAACCTCTACACAGTTACATCCATAGATGGTAAAGAAAGTCAGTTAAATGCGAAAACATTAGCTGATTTTGAAGTAAGTGATAAAGATGGAAATGTCTGGTACTTTTCCATTGATAGAGATGCATTAGTTGCAAAGTTGCAAAAGAAGAAACTTCTGGAGTCTCAGAAGTTTACGGAAACTGAAGTTAAGGAACGTGTTAAACGTGAAACTGAGGAAATAGCACACGAAAATCAGGTATTGAAGGAGAATAATAAGTTATTAGATCAACAAGTAACGCTGGAACAGAATAAACGTAAGTATTTTGAAGACGAGTTAAATGGGCGAAACACTGCTACTAAGAGAACTCACGAAGAATACATGAGTGAGATGAAACTTAGAGCAACAGAGGTAAAGACTAAAGCCGATTCGGAAATAGCTGAATCTAAAGTTGAACTGGCACGGATGTCAGAAGAAGCAGCAAAGCAGTCGAAGGATCTCGAGGCGTTGAAAGCCGAAGTAGAGAAGACGAAGGCCGCTGCAGACGAAGAAGTAGCCAGAACTAAAGTTGATATAGCTAGATTGTCCAAAGAATCCGCAGAGAAGTCAAGTGTAGCAGATACGGTTAAAGCAGCAGCGGTTATTATCCCTGCTGTGATAGCTATTGGCGCAGGCATATATGCATTTGCTAAAACCAATGCAGCCGCAACTGCTACAGCTGGGTGTGTAGCTTGTTCAGCACCGCCTGCAGCAATGGTACTGGCGACCGCTGCAGCAGCTACTGTCGTAGCAAAACCTGTCACGGTACTGGTTACTAAGACAGCAAAAACAGTAGCGAAAGGTATAACAATCGTTCTTCATAAAGCACGTAAAGCTCTTAAGACAGTAGGTACTACTCTTATGACTGGTGCAAAGAAAGGTATCACTATTACTGTCAAAGGCGTAACTGGGTTATGCAAAGGAGCTAAGTGTGCCGCTAAGACTGCTATTTCCTGCGGAAAGAAAGTAGTTAAAGCGGCGACGAAAGCAGTGAAGAAAGTGTTTAACAGAGGAAAGGAAGTTGTTGCGGGTGCAGCACGTACGGCTGCATCCGTCACAAAGATCCTCTATAACAAGGGCAAACAGGTGGTAACATCTGTTTATGATGGTGTCAAAACATGCGTTAGTAAAGCAGCTGATGTAGTATCTGGCTGTGCACGCACAGTCTGTGATACCGTTTCATCAATCTATAGCGGATGCAAATCTGTAATTAGTAACGCATGTGATACTATATCTAGTTGGTTCTGGTGAGGTATTTTTGCGTATGTGGGATGAAGTAATTGGAAGTGTATCTGATGAACTGCCTAAGTTCAACGACAAATTGTTGAAAGAATTTAGACGAAAACAGATATCTAGCGGTATCGATTACATGGATGACGTGTATAAGCAGGCTGTTAAAGTTCTGTCTGGTACATTTCAGAATGTTGAATATCTTGGTTGCAGGGTGCTGTCGCCTGACGAGCAGGTTAAACTGTTGGCCAATGGACAGCTGAGTCGCGACACTGTCAATGTGCAGCGCTCTGAAGCCGTATTAGTTGCATTCTACTTCAGACACGAAAATGAGGAGTTTAGCGTTCCACTTTTCATACCGTATCTTCATAACGAAGTGCTGGTCACTAACGATACAGAATATACGATTGAAAATGTGATCGTTCAATCCGTAATTGTAAGAACCAATGAGAGGAAAGGTATAATTATCAAAGTTATGCAATCTCCTCTTAGGTTTTGGCGTAATATTAAGTACACGATTGAGGATACCGATGGAAATCAGTATCCCAATGCAGATATAATAACTGTTCAGGCACATTATCGCTCTCAGAGTAAAAGTAGCAGATCTGAAAAGACTACTATAGTTCTATACTTGCTGGCCGAGTATGGATTTCTCGGAGCGATGGAAATGCTTTATGTTTCAGATAAGATTCTTGGCTTTGTGGACCACATCCCGGAGATGCCCAGCGAAGAATTTACTTATTTTGAAATTAAGAACGATATATATCTGAAAGTACGAAAGGAGGCAATGTCAGACGACGATGTCAAGTGCATTGTTGCGTCGATTCTGTATATATGGAAACCGTACACGAAAGACGCTTATTTTCCGAATAATCCGGAAAGTTCAGAAGTAACGAAAACAGGAAAGAATACGGTGTTGAGTAAGGCCGCTTATAGGATGCTATTGGGGGCAATTATTTACGATATCACTAATCCCGGGAAAATGCTCCTGGCGGGCAGTCATGGGGAATCTCATCTTGAATCGTTACGTATGTATCTTGACAGAATGTCGCAAGTTGAGTTGGAGAGAGAATTACACGTACCAGTTGAGGACATATTTCATTTGTTCGTGCTGGTGTTTTATAACATTAATGGGTGGCTTGCTGGTTATAAAGCCAACGATTTGTTTGAAAAGAAATTGGGAGGTATCAATCTTCTCTATTCAGGGACAGTTGAAAAGCTCTTCAATGCAGTATACACATTGACCAGAGTTAGTAAGAAAAAGTCCGATAGTTCTGCCGTAAAGAAAGCGTTACGGCTCAATCCCACTGTTGTCATGGATAGTTTCCATATGACTGAAGGCGTAAAGTCTAAACCGGCATTTTACAATGATAACATCTTGTTAAGTATGCTGGTAAAGAAAGTACGTCCTGATCAGTCAAGGGAAAATGGTAGCAGTGGTAAAGGTGAGGGTAAAAAGAAGTCCAACGGAAATCTGATCAAATCCGCTGAACATAAGTTTTCTTCAACATTTTCTGCGATCGAGGGAATGTGGAGTTATCCGTCATCTAATCCAGGAATCGCTGGTGATATTAATCCGTATGCACAGATAGATCAAAACGGTAATTTTGATAAAAGCAGAATGCCGTGGTATGCGGATATTCAGCCAGTAGACAATTACAAGTAAGGAGTTATTATGAACTTTCCAGGAAACAATATGGGCTATGGCCAGCCTATGGCAAATGGCTATGGAGGAGGGGCATTTCAGAATCCCTATGCACAGCAGCAGATGCAGAATCAGCAGGCACAGATTCTGAGAGCCAATCTTGACAATTATATTGCCTGCATTGATTGGTATCTGAGAGTAGGCGTGCAGCAGAACGAGTTTAACTCTAACGTTGCGAACAGATTACGTAATGATCTAGTCAGAGACGCTCAGAGTCAGAATGGTCCTGTGTGGCAGTGGATTTGTCAGAATCTGTCGAACAGACAGGCTGGTCGGGAAGAGTTATGGAGCATGGTTGACAGAAGACGTTATGAGATTTCAGCGGCTTATGGCGCCGTGAATTTCAACGACATTGATGGCAGTCAGATGCCGGTGAATCCATATACCAATCAGAACCAGTTTGGCGGTTATGGGAATAGGATGTACAATCGTCCTAGATTTCAGTATGCTTCTGATGGCGTAGATTTAGGTGACATATACAATAGAAATCGTCCTCGTCAGAGAGTCGATGACTATTCTTCCAGACCTGATCGTAATATGGAACGTCAGTATTATCAGAATGCTCAGGAGGTTAGGCGTCCGCAGAGAACGCAGCAAGCTCCTGAACCCGAACCTGAGCCTAAGCCTGAACCCAAACCTCAGCCCGAATTCACTCAGACGGTAACGGATGTATCGTACCGTATTGAAAGAATTCCTGACTATGAGTTTGAGGAGTATGTTGGGAAGAACATTCCTAAGACATTTATGACGGCTAAGGCTGAGAAGCTGGTAGTTATTGATGGCGGAGCTGAACTGGACAGATACACTGCAGTAGATACCGAGATGAAGGATGTAGTCAAAGATGTGTCTGAAGTTAAGGCAAATCTTGATGCAGCTAACATTAAGGTAGACAAGAAGACAGTAGTGCTGGCGACCGTAGATACTGCTGAAACTGTTAAGGGTGATAATGAGGCGCTTACTCAGGCTTTTAATCATGTGAATGATATTGTTGCTGGTATGGACAAATCTGATTTTGTTAAAGTAGCCAGAACTGTTATGCGTGAGATTAAAGCTTGCGGTGCGGAGTTTCAGAATATATTTGAGCCTAAGATCTGCGAGATGTTTTGTAACATCATGAAGATTGTAACCAACTTCATAACGAAGACAGTTATCAGTCGTGAGGATGAAATAACATCGTTTAACGATATTGAGATGTATCTTGATCATGCGGACAAGGGGTATGACGTTTATACAGATGTGCCTAAGTTCAAGGCGGCATTGAAAGCAGCTGTAGCTGGATCGATGCTGGCGATCTTCGGTATTAAGGATAACAAACGAACGCTGGATGCTAATGAAGAAGACGACAAGAAGTTATTGCTGGACAATAAAGAATTGCCAATCTTTGTAGACAGTAAACCATATCGGTTCGTTTATGGAACTACGTTAACTGCTGAACAGATAGCGCAAGTGAATAAAGAACTTAAGAAAGTGTTTAGCTACAAGATTCGTAAGAAGATCTTGCTTCACAGTATTTCTGAGTTCTCTTTCCTGATGAGCGAGAAGTATCATTCGAACTTACTTAATACAGATTCGTTACATCAAACGTTACTTACGACTTTGGTAGATAAAGCCTTAACCGGATCAGTTTATATGTCGAGTATTACGCAGACAAAATCTGATAATCCGTTATTCCTGGTAGCTAAGGATTATAACGGAATACTTGAGGCTAATAAAGTTTAACGGTAACATTTCTTAGTATGCATACTAAGGGCAGCACCTCCGATTGTGGGGTGCTGTTCTTTTTTTTATTTTATGTAGATTGAATATTCTCAAATATATATAACTATAGTGACATAAAGCTATACTAGTTGATGCTTGTGTCCGGGTGTTCAATCCACCTACGTACTAGTCAACAAAGGAGGCCAGTCCATGAAGTGCAAGCTTCATCTGGACGCTGAGCTTTCCTGCAGCCGCAAGGAGCTCAAGCTCCTCGCTAAGGCTGCGAGGAAGGCAGCGAAGGCCAAGGCCAAGGCAGCCAAGAAGGCTGCCAAGGCTGAGGACTAAGCTGTGCTCAGCAGCCACCGCCCGTTACCCTGAACGGTCGAAGTCAAGGGTAGCCTAATAAGCTACGCCGAGACACAGGGAACCTAGTGAATAAGCCGCAGAGAAATCGCGGCTTTATTTTTTTGTTTTTCTCATATAAAGCATGGAATAGTCTTAGACGGTTAAGGATTGTAACATGAGTATTTTATATGATGAAGACGTTGCTAAGAACAATGCACTCATAGATTACGATACCCCCAATCTTTCGTTTCTACGAATGTCTATTGTTCTTAAACGAATGGGAATACATAATAATTATTTTTTTCTTTCTTTATTAGATCCTAAGTTGAAAGGTGTAAACCCACATTCAGAAGATTTAACTTTAGAGCAGCAAGCCAGAATAGTTACAGAATGTAAAAGAAATATATGGTACTTTGTAAGAGAAGTAGTAAGAATACCAGTGGCAGGTGATGAACACGGTATTCCATATGTGCTCAATAGAGGTAACTTAGCATTCATTTGGTCATTCATGAATGATGTCGATGTGGGTTGGATAATGCCACGTCAGACAGGTAAAACTTATGGTACTCAAGTAGTAGTGTGCTACATGATGTATGTCATGGGCACTAACTTAGATATAGGAATGTTTACTAAAGATGCTACTCTGGTACAGGATAACGTATCACGTCTCAAAGAGCTGAAAGAGGGATTGCCTAAATGGATGATAGTTAAATCGTCAACAGATTCGGATAGAAAGGAAGGACTGTTTTATGCTGGATTAAATAACGAATACAAAACGTTCACTTCAGCCAATGATGAAAATGGTGCCTTTAAGCTAGGCCGCGGCGCAACGATGGCTGTAATTCATTTTGATGAAATTGCATTTATGAACTACAATTGGATTGTTGTACCAACAGCTGTTAACTCAATGCTTGCTGCTTCCAATAATGCCAGAAAGCATGGATTGCCTTCACCCATTGTGTATACTACTACTGCTGGTAATCCGGATATAAGACAAGGTGCATTCGCTCTTGATATCTTTATGAAAGCTGCTCCTTTCTATGAAGCTATGTATGATGTTAAGAATCGGGATGAACTTCTTAAAGTTATTGCCAAGAATTCATCATCTGCTTCTCCAATGCTGTATTTGGAATTTTCATATAAGCAGTTAGGTAAGGATGATACGTGGCTTCAACAGGCAGCAGCCCGTGCTAATTTGTCTCAGGATGATATCGATCGTGATCTTCTCAATATCTGGAAATCGTCTTCTGATAATGCCATCTTAACTGAAGAGATGAGAAGAAAGATAAGAAATTCATTGAAAGAACCTCTGTATACCGATATTTCAGATGGGTTCATGATTAAGTGGTATGTTAAAGAAGAAGTAGTGAAATCGTCAAACTTCAGAAATAGCCCGATAGCATTAGGATTGGATACGTCTGAAAACATTGGTAGAGACTTTACTACCATGACTTTTACTTCTTTTGCGAATATGGCTACCTTAGCCACTTGCAGATGTAACGAATCCAATACTATGGAAGTAGCCAGATTTATTTTTAAGCTGATGATCAGATTTCCGGGATTGATTTTAGTACCTGAAAGAAAATCTACTGGTGTAGTGATCATTGATTATTTGCTTGAAGTATTGACTGATAACAATATCAATCCATTCTTTAGAATTTATAACGAAGTTATTCAAAATTTAGGTGATCCTAAATATGCCAGTATAGATATTTATTCTTATAAAAATCTGATAGGCAGAGTAAGAGCGGTATTTGGATTTTTAACTACAGCTTCATCAAGAACTATTTTGTATAAGAACGTTATGATGAAGATGTTGGAGTTAAATGCGGATAGAATATACGATAGAACGCTTATATCAGAATATTGTAATCTTACTTTAAGAGCAGGAAGAATCGATCATGAATCCGGCAAGCACGATGACCAGGTTATTTCACATCTATTAGCTAATTATTTTATCTTCTATGGGAAGAATTTAAGATCGTATGGCGTAGCTGATTCTCAGGTGCTAAATGCTATTGATTCAGTCGCAGCTAATATATCTTCTAAAGAAAGAGCTAATCAGATAAGCATAAGAAGAAGAATAGCTGAACTTCAATCTAAAATGAATGATAGTATTTCTTACGTATTAAAGCAAGCATATGAAAGAGAATTGAATTATCTTAACACATTAGTAGATGATTCAGTGATTGAAGTCGCTCCATTAGCTATGACTCAGGTTAAATATGAAAATAATCAAATTAATAGTAATATTTCAGCTGAATCTTCTATAAAGAATTTTGCAAGAAGATTTTTGAGGTGAGGAGAAATAAATGACAACTAAAATAAGAGATATATTGACAGAGAAAGTACATGTAGACATAACTCCGGATTTGGTACAGAGATTAAATAGATTTGTAGTGACTTATGAATCAACAGGTACTAATTTAAATGCATTTGCTTCTCCTTATCTCGGATTATATCAGTGCTTGTTTACTGAGAGGAATAAAGATGATTTTTTTGATTTGTTTGATGTGGATGGTAAAGATTTTGCTTCTAACATAGTAAGTAATTCCAGAGATATGGTCTTTGGATTTTCGGTAAGAAATCTGACTCCGTTATTAAAGAAGTCAGCTCAGTTAGAAGCAAAAGATATGATGTCCAGGGGATTTACTACCTCGGATATGAAAAAGATTATCAATGGCATTCCTACTATTGATAAGAGTTTTAAAGTAGTATCTGATCCTTTTAATTTATTTTGTACTTATGTAGTACACTGTTTTGCAGTATCTAAATTGTCTAACGATCTTAAATTAAAAGGCGAAACTTTTGTATTGAAAATTCTGCAGTATAAATATTTTACTTCATTAGTTAATCATCGTTTTCCTTATAAACCAAATGAAGCAACGATGCAGGCCACTTTTGAACAGTTAACTGCTAAGTTTGATATCAAGAGATATGGAACATGGAAGTTGGTTATGGAAGCAAGAGTAGCGGATATGCTTGCTCCTGACTCTATACATAGAAAAACTATTGATACTTTTGTAGAAGATAAAGATGTACTTTACTTTATGACTGATTTTCAGACTAGAATCAGAAATCAGATCAATATCTTCGTAGAAGAGTATATGAGAGTTAAGGAGACTAATGATACTTTTGGTTCTTATAGCACGATAGGTACAGATAACGAAACAGGTGAATCCAGATATGTAGAACAGGAAACTCAGTTGGATACCTGTATTCAACGAGTATATGCAGATTGCCTATCAGTATCAAGATTCTTAGATGATGCAGCCATCAGAATAACTGCTTCCTTATTTACTGCAGTAAACAATACGCAAATTAGAAATATGCTGATAGGATTTTCTGAATATGCTACTAAGAAAATCAAAGAAAATAAAAAGTCTGAAACCAAAGAGCAAGATGATACTATTCTTTTATTAGGCCCTTATATATTCATAGATAATGTAGTACGTCAGACTTATAGATATTGCGGCAGAAACGGAATAGATACCAATAAACCTATCTTGGTTATTAAAGCAGCTAAGAATGTGTATTCATCTTCAAGAATATCAGATCAAAGTATTCTGAATATCAAAGCAACGGTTAATGTGCTTATTCAACAGATTCAATATTCAACTCGTGAGACCACAGTATCGGCATTAAAAATAGCTCTCATTGTTTACATTATACTTGTAGCAATTAAAGCAATGAAATAAAGTAATCACTCTCTCCCATTAAGGAAGAGAGTGATCTTTATTATCGTCTTGGAACCATACGGGTTAAAATATTCTTGAGTCTCTGAGGTTCGTATGTTTCAGCACCACCTAAGGCAAGTAATGCGTCACTATATTTATCTTCAGCACCTTTATATTCATTTATAATGTCTCTGAATACACCGATCTCCATACCGTGAACTACTAAGTTGCTTTCAACAGCGAATACGAGTTCATTATAAATATACTGTTGTACCGCATATACACATACATCGATAAGAGGTAATGCAGTACTTACATCTATACCGCTGAAATTATCGTCATAAACTAATCTTACAGTAACCTGCCATGGAACCCAGTTATACTGGGGAGGATCAAGTTGAATAACATTACCCGGACGTATAATACCAGTAGGTGTACTGAGTAAGTTAGCATTAGTCTGAGATTGCAATGCAGCGCAGGCTAATCCGCTTACAGTGTTACCTTTGGTACTGCAGGTGTTATAGAAGTTACCGCTTGAACTAGTATTGATACTATAAGGGAATCTTACACTTAATATACAGCTTATATCTCTGTTCTCTCTTGCTTCAGGAGGTATACGGTAAGTACTATAACTTCCACTTATGCCTAATGCATAAGGAGAAGGAGAACTGGTATATTCACACCAATCAAGATTCAACATGATTCTATAGATCTTACCACCTCTGACACTAATCTCATCCCGAACGCTGGATAACAATACCTTGTTTTTGATGCATTCGTCAAGAGAGGTGCCAGATTCCTGAGGTTTGAAAGCAGCTTCGAGAACAGGACGTGGTATAGTTCTATATATTCTCTCTAGAATAAGTTTAATACCATCTATCATATTTATTGTCCTCGCTATACCTTAGCTATTGCATGGCTCATGCTATAAGTAATATCAAAGGAGAATAAAATATGAGTGTATGCCCATTTTTAAATAAGCTTACTCCTTCAGTTATGCAGAGAACTTATACAGCACTTAATTATCCTTTCTTTACTGAAGGTGATTATAATGTAAATGTATTCGGTATAAGAAATACTGAAAATAAAGATTCCAATAATTTTAATGACTGCGTTGGTATAGTCTATAAAGTTAATGATGAATGGAGAATCAAGAAGTATGATGCTACTGTTGACCCGGGAGTAGCTGGAAGATTAAAACCACAGAATTGTAATGGAACTGCTATCTTAGTACCTGGTTATTATAAAGGTGCTTATGCAGTAGGACTTCATCACGGTAAGTATCAGGCTTTAAGACAGGTTAAGCCTATGAAATATTGGAGAGATAATAATAGAGATAAGATTCTTGATCTCTCAGGCAAGCAATATGAGGAAATAGCCTATACCAATATTCACAGAGCTACTGCTATTCCGGGTGGTAAATCTATTAATGTTGATAATTGGTCATTAGGCTGCAGTGTTATAGCTGCGAGTAATGATTTTAATGAGTTCATGTCCGTGATAAATAAGGCTAAAGATAAATGGGGAAACTCATTTAGTTATGCTTTATTTACCGAAGACCAGATTAAATTTTAAGAGGATAATTTAATTGAAATATAATTATGAAGTATTTCTTTCACCCAAGATCTTACTTAACTTTGAACAGTTAAAAGGTGAGGAAGCTGAGAACTTTCTTAAGAGCAAAGGATACCATCACATTCATGTAGATGATGATGGCATAGTTTATGCTCTTAGCGTAGACAATCAGTATATCGATGGCTGGAAAGTGTATAGAAGAAGAGTTCCTATATTCAAAACAGTATCCAATTAAGATATGAAGCAGTTCTCTGGATATCCAGAGAACTGCTTGTTCTTAATTATAAATAATTTTTACAAATTCATTTGTATTACTGGGTAAATCATTAAGATTGTCGTTGTTCAAGCATACTACATTACTGTCAGTAAATCCTTCACTTATAGCAGCAAAGTGGTTGATAATAAAGAGCTGACTAATCAGATTGTTATCAATCAATGAATTTAGAAACTGCAATGTTTTTCCTCTATGATAAGTATCCATGCATCTACTGATTTCATCTGCATAAAAAGGTATATTCTTCAAAAGGTTCATTTGAAGAAGTATAGATAATACCCATACCAGATCGATGACTTCACATTGACCATCACTAAGTAAACTGATATCTTTGGACTGATTATGATAAACAGTCAGAGGAAAACCATAATCCAGATTACCATCATTGCTTATGGTATCTAACTGCATTTTGTAACTCCAAATCTGTGATAGAAAATAATTAACATTATTTATCATCACATTCAGATATTTTACCATAGTGTCGTGAGGTATACCAGTGTTAGGTGATAATGCATATTCAATCTTATTAAGTACTTCTCTGTCTTTGGTTATTTTATTGATACTTGGTATAATCTCAGTATCGTAAGTATGTCTAAGCATTTCCTGTTCTTTGATGATAGTTTCGATGTTTCTCAATTCTTCCTGAATATCGTCATTCATTTGACTGTATTTATCACGTACGTTAGTCCAGTACTCTATAGCCTTCTTTACCACAAGAGAGCGTTCTCCTCGATTGTATTTATCTTGTAATTCTCTGATTACATTAAGATCTGTAGAGTACTCCTGGTATCGTCTCCATATGGCATCCACTCTTTTCAGCTGCTTATCAATATCAGTTTTATTTTTGAGTTCTTTACCTAATTTTATAGTCTTTTTATCCAGCTCTTTTTTAATGAAACTTGTACTTACATTTGAAGATGAAACTATAGCAGACAGCTCAGTTTCTAAAAGCTTTCTTTTATTGAGAAGATCATCGCGCTTATGAATGATATCCGACATTTTCATGATTTCATTCATATCAGCTATGAGTTTAACAGGTTGCTTATTGATTCTTTCAATCAAATCAGCATCAGATTTATACAGATTAAATTTACTGCCACATAGACAATCTTTAATGCTATTAAAAGCTTCAACTAATTTGTATTTTATAAACGGAGTAAGTAAACTAATGAGCTTTTTATATTCTTCAGCTAACTTATCTCTGTCATGAGTTTTGTTCATTAAATCATCTTTTGTTAATTTAATCTTTTCATTAAGTTTATCGCTCCTTAATCTGAAAATAGATCTTAAACCGCATTTCATAGAACATTCAGCGGGTACCTGAGCTTTTTCTTTGAAAGCAGTCAGTTCATTTTCTATTTCCATTATACTTTCTTTCAGAGAATTAATACTTATATTGTAACTATCCAGAGATTGTTTAAGTTCTCTTAATCTTGCTTTTTTCTCATACAGCTCATCAATAGGAAGCATATCGGTGCTGCAGTTCATAAAGGTCTGTAAAGAAGATTGAATGTTTTCAATACAATTATAATGGAGCGGATATTCATTCTCCGGTATAGCTTCAATGTCGGATACAATCAACTCAGATAACGCTGAATCTATTTCCTGAATATCTTTTTCGATAGCATTAGCCGATCTTGCGTTTTCATTACTATCCAAATGCTTATTAAATTCTTCAATCTCATTGGTCAGAGATTCGATAGCTTTTAATGAATTTTCTTTTTTCTCATTAAGTTTGGATAACTCAGAATTAAGTTTGTCTTTTTCTTTATCGAATTTTTCACCTCTGGCTACACAGGTATAATTCAATAGATTTCTTCTGAATTTTAGATAAGCCTGATGAATTTCGTAAGTATTAATAGTTTCATTGTAAAGAAGATCTTCTCTGTAAGTATTTTTAATAGTTTCGATATGCTGAGTCAGACTCAGAATAACATTCTGCAGTGCCGATGATTTAGCTTTTAACTTATTTTTAGTATTGATGTTGTTACTCAATACTTCTTCAGACATCATTTTACTTTCAAGATTATTTTTCTTAGTATAAAGTAAAGTTAAATTAGCTTTGCAATCTTTAATTTTTCCTAAAGTTTTCTTATGGGTATCAAGAATTAGACTGAGATCCATAGGAGCTATTTTAAGAAAGAAATTTCTTCTTTCTGCTTTAGTGGTTTTGGTTAATTTGATTTTATTGTAAATCAGATCTCTTACTGAAGAAGTTATACCAAAATATTTTAGCACAAGTTCATTCTGAATATCAGTGGTGTGCCCAATATTAAGCTCAGTTCCATTTTCTATAAAAGAATGAGGAGATGATTTATTACTGAAATCGCTGATTAGCTGATAATTTTTACCGTTGTGAGTTATATCTAATTCCTTTCTGCCATCTGCTTCAAAATCGCTTCTTACCCCAGGTAAAGGACATAGTTCACTGAGCAAACTGCTTTTGCCACTCCCATTACTACCTATGATTACCGTTACATTACTTGGAAATTCAGCTTCTAGTTGATCGATATTATCAAGTCTGAATCTTTTATATCCTTTGAGAAGTATTCTGTTTATTCTCATAATTAGATCCTCGATAAGACTACTTTGTCATGATTAGCATATGTTAAAATGCAAGTTCATGCTATAGTCAGTATAAAGGAGATTTGATTATGTCTTTGCCTAATATGAAGACTTTTTGCTTATCTACAGTTAAACCGTATATTCAAAGTGTGGCAGATAATTTTGATAAGAGACTTGAAAACATTACAGGTAATGAAGAACTTCTTAATAGCGTAGCAGAACAATCCAAGAAGCAGGAAGAAACTATTTCTTCTTTATCAGCTACTACTTCTACGAATACTACTGATATTGACAGCATTAAAGTATTTGTAGAGAATGCTACTGTCAAACTTGAACATATACCTGAATCAAGATTAAGACAGATATGCCAGGATGCCTGGACTGAAGCTTAAATAAATAACTAGTCAAGTTTATAACTTGACTAGTTGTTCATATATTTTTTTAAAATACAGAGCTAATAGTGTGATTAAAATGCCCAGATAGTTTAATCGGACAACAGCTATGTCCAATAATTAATCCGGGATAATTAAAATGGAATCTTATACAGCAACCGTAACAGGTTTTTATACACAATTTTCAACTGATGACAGCGTAATGACTTTTGTTCAAATAACACCAATTTTTGACAGCAAAGGTTCTTGCGTTAATCAGATACCAAATCTTTTGATGCATCGCGATTCTGATTTTGACTTAGCAGTTGGCGATGTAATAGATATTAGCGTCGTGATGATGCAATTTCTGATTAAAATAAAGCATCCTTCAATATCAAAACGAGTTGACTTAAGGATGCGATATTGTCCTGTATGTCACACAGGACTCGCTAATTATAGTGGCATGCGTTTCTGTATAAATGCTAATTGCAGAACGCATCTCAGAGAGCATATTTATACGATGCTTAATGCCATTGGATTTAATTGTGACGTTTCGCCAATGGATTGTGTTGTTGATGCGATCGTTACTAAAATGTACATAAATTCGCCGTTAGATATATTTTATCTTACTGTAAGTAATTTATGTGATGTTGGTATCGATATATCTAATGCTCAGATTTTTATTCGAAATCTGCATAGCGTTAGAGGGCATGTAACACTTGAGCAATACTTTAAAGCTATTAATATTTTGGGAATGACTCCTGAGATGGTTACAATGATTTGTGACGCTATGAGAGCCAATGATATTGGGTTGGATTCTATTGAAAAATTACCCAATATTCCAATTCATATTGGCTATTTACTCAGGACAGTAAACGATATCGATTGCTTTGCAGCGTATTGGGTTTATAATAAAGACTTCATGATACAGCTTGGTAAGATACTTTATGCATAAGTTCAAATAACTTATAAAAATATATTACTAAAATGTATTAGGTTAAGTGATCAGTATTGAGTATAATAAGGATCACTTATTGTATTAACTATTTCGCCAAATATATAGGAGAAAATTATGGCTGAAGAAGTTAAGAAGGAAGAGGCTGTTGAGAGTGGCAAGACCTTTGCGGAATTTCTTGTTAAGAATGGTAACAAGGAGGAGAAGGCTAAGGATAAAGATGGTAAGACCAAGATCGGAACTACTCTGACCCTTAAGAATTACCGTGACTTCCTGACTTCTCAGGGAATTACTAAGGAGATCCTTGAGAAGCAGGCCTCAGTTGAAACTGAGGTTACTGATGGAATTAATCGCTATAATGGCGATGTCCTCAGTGCCAAGGTTGAGGAACTGGTTAAGGCTGGTAAGACTGACGATGCTAAGGCTGTTGAGTCCTCGGTGTCGGTAACGACACCTCTCGGAACAAGGAAGGTAACTGCTGCTTCTTACAAGAAGTATCCAATTCCTTCTAGTGATGAGAAGGTTGAGAAAGGATACGTGGTCACCGACGATTACAAGATGACTAAATCTGTGACGAAGTCAATAGTCGCTGATTACGAAGCTAATCTTAAGAAGCTTCTCGGAATCTAATCGTTAGTAGGTTGTTTAATTAAACTACTTGGGTCACCCGTTCTTGTAGCGGGTGATCTTTGTGGTATTGAGGAGAAACAAATATGACTGAATTAAATAAAGCTCTGAAAACCATTGTGACCGCTGATCACTGCACTGTTGTGATTGATGCTGGTGCGAATAAGGAAGTAGCAAAGACTGTCGCACACGGTGTTGTTATTAGGCGTTATCCGTTTATCAGAGTAACTGCCAGTTGCGATGAGAACGAACTTTATCATTCAGAAGGATGGGTATTTTACTGCATTCGTGATGTCGAAAAGAATCGTTTGACGCTCAAGTATTTGTCGTATACTCCTTGTGGTGATTATAGCGGCGAGTATCAGATCAAGAAGCTTTCAGTAGCTATCGAATCAAAACTACTAACGATAGGCGGTCCGACGAACAATTCATTCGTAAGTTCAGACTTTACCGAACAGGAACGTGATGAATATCTGTCTGAGCTTTGTACGCTTCGTGTAAGTGAAGAGGAGGCAATTGAAGACCTTTTTATGCATGAATATTGATTCTCATTAATTAAATTAGGGTGCGATGATGAAACTTAAATCAATTGAGATCGATCTGAATGACTGCGAAGCCGTTAAAGACGATCTTAAGAACGTCAATGGCCTTTGTCCGTTGATTCATGTTACGTTTGATAATAATGGTAAGGATAAGGCCTTTACTGGTCGTCTGCTTGCTTTCAGCTTTCAGAAGGGTAACCCTGTTGCTGCAGGACATTTTATGTTTGTTTACAAGAGTGTTCAGAACGGCAAGACCTTTACCACCTATTGCCACAAAGAAGAACTCAAAATAAGTGCCGAAGATCTTTATGCACTTGTTATGCAGAATTTTGAAAAGAAGTCACCTGGAGAAGAGCTTGCAGAGAAGCTCGTTGAAATGTGCTTCTAATCAGTAGTAGTATTTGCTGATTGTATGAGTGCGTACCAATTAAGGTACGCACTTTTATTTTTTGTTAATTTAACAAATACAATAGAACTATTATAGAGGTTTAAGATTTTAGGGATTTGAAATGAATAACATACGATTCTATATTCATTCAACGCATTGTAAAACCAAGGATAATGATTCATCTAAAGATGCGGTAGTTGTTAAGGAAAAAATTCTGGTTAAAAACGATGATGGGACTGAGAAATGGGTAGATCATCTTAATATTATCAGAGATCCAGTTAGACCATTTTGGATAACTAAGCCACAGTTCAGAGATCATCATTATAAAAAGGAATTTGAACATATTAGCAGATTGGATCAGTATATCTGTCATGATTCTGAACTTCAATATAAATTAGCACAAGCTTTGGGTCTTCCAGCATGGCAGAAGTATAAATCGATAAGAGAATTATGTACCAGTCCATATGTGTATGGAGCAGATATAAGTACCGAAACTCTTATTCGTCAAAAGTATTCAGACAAACTTCCAAAAGGATATGTGCCTAAATTAACCAAAGGTGCGTTCGATATTGAAAATGAAGTAAGAGGGGAGGGACGTATCAATGTACTTACCTTTATTCATGAGCATACAATTTATACAGCTGCGCTTAAAGAGTATTGCAGAATATATGACAAAGCAAATGATAAGTTTACACCGGCAACTACAGAAGACTGTCTCAAAGTTATTCATGAAGTCATTGGATCTGAATTAGTTAAACACAAATTTGATTTAGTATTTACTATTCATGAAAGTGAATTGGATTTAATACGCTGGATATTTGAAAAGATTCATGAATGTAAAACTGATTTCATAGGTATTTGGAATATGGGATACGATATTCCAAAGATACTGGATCGTATAGAGAAATTAGGTGGTGATCCAGTTGATATAATGGTACCTAAGGAAATACCACCTGAGTATAGATATGTATACTGGAAAGAGGATGGCGCTAAGAGAGATCATTTCACAGATAAATGGCACTGGATGAGTATAACTGGATATTCTCAGTTTATTGATAGTATGTGTCTATATGCGAGATTGAGAAAAGTATATGGAAGAGATTCATCTTATTCATTGGACTATATTTCGAATAAGGAGCTAGGTCAAGGAAAACTTCATTTTGGTGAAATAACCAATCACTGGCATGCACAGACATATGAGTTCTTAACTTATATTGCTTACAACATTAACGATGTTCTGATTATGATGCTGATGGAATGGAAGAACAACGATATAGATGCTATCTATGGTTTATGCGGTTATTCATTAATGGCGCAGTTTGCCAGTCAGACTACTCAGGTTCAGAACGAATCTTATCATTATGGTAAAACTCAGAAGGATGACCCTAGACTTCCGGCTTCAATAGGAAGAGCAATGTATAATGAATGGGATAGTCAGTTTATGAAAGCTGGCGGTACTGTTCTTCCTCCGGATAAAGCAGTAGGTGTTGGTGTTAAAGCACTGAAAGGAGTCAATCATACTACACAGGTATCAGTAGCTACTAATGACCTTGATGTATCATCGATGTATCCCAGCACCATATCAGCATTTAATATATCGAAAGAAACTCAGTTAGCTGCATCATTGTCAATAAATGGATTTAAACCAGAAGCATTAGAATTATATTTTTCAGCAATAACCAGGCCAGATTTAAATGCTGCTGAAATATGTTCAATATTTTATGGGTTACCGAACTATGAACAGCTTGAAGAAGAATTTGAGAAGGAGTTTAATAAATGATATCAGAACTATATACTGAGTTGACACCTATGAAGAACGAAGACTGCTTAGGTGTCCTCACTCATAAAGAATATTTTAAAGTATATGATAAAATCTTAGAAGAAGGACAGAAGTTAGGAACCAAGTTAGATGATAAAGATGTTAATCTGTATGCTCTTAGTTTTATGAGTACCAGATTGAAACCTAATGAACTTCTTCTTTCAGAGAAAACAGAAAAGGAACGCTGTAAGGAATTTAAACTTGGAGAATATGAAGCAAGTCTTTGGACTTATCTCTCAGCAGGTGAATGTTTGGCTGGTAATTGCATTATAGATATAGCGCATCCTGATCCTATGGTTGGTATAATGTCACCTGAGTTTTGTAATCTTCATAGAAGTATGTCAGGCTTCATTATGTACAGACCATATATGGCGTTATCCAAGTTAAGAGAATTTCAATCTAAAGGTGCGTTTACTGATAAGACAGTAGAGTTATGGGCACATATGTTAATGTCTCATGAAAGAAGGCATGAACATCAATCTGCTTCTATGATAGAGAAGTGTAATCGATGGACTCATTTTGCTATGACAGCAACTGAGGACTTTTCAATGAAAAGAGATTCAGATCATAGATTTGATGTGGCAGAAGAAGATGCTAATAGAGCAAGATTAGATGCAGGTATGCAGTATTTAAAAAGAATACAGCAATAACGATAGGACTACCATCCCTGTTACCAGGGATGGTAGTCTTTAATCGTTGATTAGCGAATAATTTTTATATTATGCACCTGTCTTATCTACATTCAGCTCACTAGGCTGAGGCAGCTTGGACGAAGTCGGGTTGGTGACCTGGAACATATCGATGAACTCATTAAGGTTATGAACATCGAGATACAGACCCATAGGGTTGGTAGGAATAACCATGGACCTGGTGTTCGAGAATACACGCTTGTTGACAGCGTTGTCCAGCTGAGGATTGTAGTGAGCAACGAATGTACCATAATCCCAGTTGTGACCGAAGTTCAGAATATCCTCAGGAGCGTTCTCACGATAAGGAATCATAACAACCTTATCGCGCATATAGTTAAATGTGCAGGTTACGCAGTCAAGAATAGTTCCGTTAGGAAGTACACGCCTGTACTCAACAGAAGAACCGTCAACAGGAGACTCAGTATTCAGATGGTTGTGAATATGAGGAATGCTGAAGATGGTCTCAAGAATTACGGAGGAGGTGAATACCTTGAACATCGGCTTCTCACCAGCATTGAGCTGATGCTTATAGAAGGAGTTCTGGTAAATCAGGGAAATGTAGTTCAGGAGCTCCCACTCAACATACTGACGAATATCGCCAAGTACATCGCTGGAACGTACAGAATCAACATTAGCCAGATCGATAGTGCCGAGATATACAACCGGACGAACGAGCTGAGAAGATACGTATTGGAATCCGATCTTATCAAGACGCTCACGGAAGTTAGGATCAGCATTCTCCTCGTTGGTTACATCGTAAACATGAAGCAGCTCACGAATGATAACATCGATACCACGGTGGTCCTGACCAAGAGAGGTTGCCTCAGTAACAAGGCTCATCAGGAACTCAGGCATCTCTTCCTCGAAGGAGTAATCGACGAGGATATTACGGCCATTCGAAATTTCGAAATCGAAGGTACGAATGTGATTACGGATAGCGAGGTTGGACTTCCTTAAGTTTTCCTCAGAGTACTTAGCATCAACACTGTAAGCTACAAGGTTCATGCCAATCTCATCAGCAAGAGCAGAAACAGCAGGATCAACTTCAGCACCAGTTACGGAGTATGCCTTCCAGCTAACGGAACCAATACCCTGAACATCAGACCTCTTGAGGTTGATGGAAGTAGCATCAGTAATAGTTACCCTGATAATATCAGTATCGGTGCAAGCTGCAAAGATCTCAGAAGTAGCACCAGTGTTGGTCTTGGTGTTCTTATCAAACCTTACAGTGTAGGTAAACATGCAGGAGCGCATACCAGAGTCGTTGACGTTAGGAGTCATCTGTAACCTAGCTCCATTTACCTTGTCAACAGGGATCTCAATGAGCTCCTTCTTTTCACCCTTAGTAACCTCAACAACAACCGACTTAACGATTACGTTCTCAGATACGAGATCGGTGTAGTTGTAGTGGGTCTTACCAAGCTGATTAGGAAGTACGGACAGATCGAACAGATTAGCACGAGGACCGAACTTAATATAACCATCAGCGAATACAACACCCTCAGTATCATTAGCCTCAAGAGGAATGATAGGCTGAAGCAGGTTGGTTACTGCCTTAGGATCGCCATAGAGCTCAATGAACGGGATGATGTGATCGCCCCAGTCACGGACATTGTGATCCTCATCATTACTCTTAAGCATATCGTAAACTTCAGCATACGGTACTACATACTTAACGTACGGAGAAGTGGAAGTACGACGATGCATAATACGGTCAATAAGACCACGATGGAACTGAAGCAGAGTAACAGTCATGGAAGCACGGACATCAGGAAGAACCTTATCGATGTTAGCACCGAAAGCTTCCTGAGAAGGGATACCAATGTTGTTAGCCATGGCAGCCAGTGACGGAGCATAAACAGTATTTACGCTGTTGGCAATAGCCTGAGACAGAGCCTGATCCTGTCCACCATGAGAGAAGTGATGATGCAGGAATGCGGTGTTGTTACCAGCGCAAGCCTTGACCTTGGCTAAGAATACAGCGATAGCCTTCTTAACCTCCTCCTTAGTCTCTTCCTTCTCAGGACCATCAGGACCAACATCGATAGCAGGCTCAGCATCACCGGTCTCAGTCTCTACTGCGTTATCCTCGGTTACCTCGTCTACCAGCTCATCAACACCAGCATTCTCTACCGGGGTATCATCGTCGAAAGCCTCCATGGAAATAACGGAGCCAAAGGAATCGGTGCTTACACCAGCATTTAACAGATGATTCTTAGCTAAGAACTCGCAGCACGCATTATAAACCTTCCTGCAGCGTGCATAATCGGTTGTGGACATAGTCCTGTCAGAATCAATAGTCCGCATCATTTCGTTGTAGATCTCTTGAACTGACTTCTTGTTGTTAATGTTAATAGGCATTATAGACCTCTAAATTTTGAAAAGTAAATACTTTAAAATCTTACACATTAGACAATCTTAACGATACTCTTGTAAGGAAGTCACGAAGACAGGCAATGCTGGCTAAATACAGCCATCTGGATCTCCAGCGTTTAAGCATTAAAAGATCATTAGGCATTGCGTTTTCGGGAGGATTCTTTAAGAGAGATGCGATTCTGCGTGAAACAGTTTCACGATAGATATAATCGCTCATTGAATCAGAAGGATTAGCTAACTCAAGAAGCATCTTTCCCGGATCGATTTGAGGTCGGACGTTTTCTGCAGGTTTGTCCTCGGCCGGTTGAGATGACTCGGTATCGTCTGTTGAATCAGTATCAGTATCTGTTCCAAAGGAATCATCATCTGTCTGATTATCAGTATCGGTATCGTCAGAATCAGTATCATCAGTAGAATCATCAGAATTATCTTCAGAGGTATCTGAATCATCTTTATCATCAGATTCATCATCGGATTTATCATCATCGTCTGAATCGTCTTTCTTCTTATCAGACTCTCCATCGTCTAACGCTTCAAGTCCCACTGCGAATTTATCTGTTAAGAATTCTGCAAATACGCTTTTACGGAATGCAAGAGCTTCCGTAGCGGTAATTGTGGTGATAGGTTTTTTAAAGTAGTTAACGAGATCGGAGTTTTCTCCTATTCTTGCAAGCAACTCTCCGAAAAGTTCTCCATCCAGAACTGGGCTAAGCCTGTTATTGGAGATCATATCTCTAATGCAGTCTATCCACGGTTCACGGTCAATAATGCAATCCTTCCCTGCTGGTTTGCATGTGAATGAACTTCCAGTAACCATATCGAAACAAACATCAACAAATGTGACATCCGGTGAGTTTGTCATAACATATTTGCTATGATCGATGCAAAAGCTGCTAAAAATTGCAGGAATATCGTTTAGGTTATACTCGCTAAAATCGCAATTCCTGAATAAGCACGCTAAGCATAAAGCCGGAGAACCACCGAAAAAGAATTGTTTGATTGAGATAGGATTCAGAGTGATTGCAACCCGGTAAGAAGTAACAGTGTTTTGACTATTGCTTCCTTTTATAGTAGTAACATTAGGTGTATATAAAGCACTATCATACATGATACCTTCAGGGTACTCATCTTTATTGTACCAGCCAGTCATCATGTTACACCAGATATCAAGAAACACCTTGGTAATAGTAGGGACGTATAAATTACCGTAGTAAGTTTGTTCTACTTTCTCACTGAAGATGGCCACAACAGTACTGTAGTCAAAATTAGCACGGGTTAATTTATCATTGAGAATACTGCTGATGGTTTCCATACCAGTGATATAAAAATCATTGTGAACTTTGTTTTCAGTATTGATAAATCTTTTTAACTGAAGGTACATTGAATGGACAGATTTACTGATATCTTCTACTACACTGTTATCTCCAGTAGTGACTTTGAGATAAGAATAGTAGATAGCCTGTTCAAGTACGACCTTCATTTTGTCGTAATCAGTTAATCCATCAAGGATGAAGTTACATAACTGATGATCAGAATTATCAGTATTGTTGATTAACACATGTGTTAAGAACGCATTCATTTAATTAATCCTTATTCAAATTGCAATTTGAGTTATCTTTCATGATTAAAAATGTAAGATAATCATTGCATGTTTAAATAGGTCAGAGAATAATAGCATGGTTAAATATTCTGTAGAAACATTGTCAGATACACTGTTTCTATTATTAAGGAGAAATGATCAGACTACCCGTGATGTTGCAACTAAAATTCTTGATATACACGTTAAAGCTTTGAATAACAATCAGCTCCTTAATCAGGATGCGTTTGATTTTTATACAATGCTAATAAGAGAAGTATTAGACAGTAATATTTCGCTTAGTGATAAAGCATCGATGGAAGCTTTAATAGTACGTATTAAGAATAACAAAGCGGTTCAAAACGATCCTGAAATTCTCCGTTCAATACAGTCAATGATGACTGCTGAAGTCAATGAAGATTCTATTGAATTTTCATATCAGAAATTATGCAGATGGTTAATGCTTGAGCATAATGATAAGGCAGTCAGACAAATGTTTGGTATTATGAGCAAACCTACTGATAATTCAGTATCTGCTCAGGAAAATACGTTAGCTAAGTTAAATGAAGCATATGAGAATATTCTTCAATATAACAACGATTATTTCAATAAGTTAAAAGGAAAAGCAGAAGAACATTTAGCCAGAGAAATGGATTCTAATGATGAAGAATCTCTGATTAAGGCTATGGAAGTATTGACAACCAATACTAAAAAGAATAGATTCATTACTGGATTGCAAGGTTTGAATAAAGCCATGGATGGCGGAATAGACCTTGGAGAAAGTTTGGTAATAAACAGTCGTGCTCATAATGGTAAATCCATGATGCTGCTTAAACTAGCACGCTGGATAATCACACTGAATAAAGTAGATGAGTCATTTGTCAATCCAACCTGTATTTTTTATTCAATGGAAAATGAAGTTCCGCAGAATATGAAAGCTATGTTCAACGAACTTTGGATAAATGATAAGAAAGAAGTACCTCCTGCTGATATATCGAATGCTGATATAGTTAAGTATTGTATTAAACGTTTTAAAGAGTGCGGCTGGCGTTTAATCATGCGCCGTAAAGTAGGACAGGATTTTGGTTTCAATGAATTGGTTATGGAATTCAAAGAAATAGTAAGACTTGGTTATACACCGTTAGTTTGTATCATAGATTATGTTAATATGATGCGAAAAGATGGTAATGATAAACAGGGAAATTATCTTCAGGTAAGAATGCTGTATACCAATCTTTGTAACTTTTTGAAATCAAACAACTGTTGTTTGATTACTGCACATCAGTTAAATAGAAAAGCGGATGAAATGGTAAGATTGAATCCATGCGGTGCTGTTAAAAAGTTTTCAGCTGATATGTTAGCTGATTCTACAGACCCTCAGCGAGAAGTAGATATGGTTATTTATCAGAACAAGGAACTCGATACAACAGATAGACCGTGGATGACATTTAAATTGGATAAGCATCGTTATCATGAGAATACGTCAGAGAAAGATAAGTTTTTTGCTTATAGATTTGAAGGTGAATTAGGTATCATGGACGATATCAACTCAGAGAATAAAAGCGTTACCAACATTTATGCTGCGGGTGACGATGACGAAGAAGATGATAGTGATATTACCAAGCCTAGTTTTAGTTAAAATAAGCGCAAGATGTTCACTACCGCTTTGGGTAGTGAGCACCTTGCCATTAAATGAGTCGACTTTTATACGTATAAAGGAAATGTCACAATGAACAATAGTACTTTAACAGCACAGCAAGTTGTTACACCTAAAGTAGTATGTGACGAACTTATTTTAGGTGGAACCAAATTAACTAAAATTGCTGAAGATTATGAGACTGCTGACAGAAAAGCTCTTATCAATAAAGAGATGCTTGAGTCAGCTCTCCTTGATATCAAGATAGCTCTTAAATCCATAGATCCTGATGGTGACTTATTTCAGGATCTGGCAACTATTTCGTTATCTCAGGTTGACAGTTATTTTAATGTACATGATGATTTTATTTTAAAGAATTGGGAATTTGCCGACAATAGCGCTAAATGTATAGGCAATGAACCAGATAATTCTTTAACTATCAATCCTAAAGCATTTGCTCAGCCCGGTACATATCTTATCACAGCAAATTTCAGTGAGATACCTTCTGGATATGCTGAATTAAGAAAGAATAACGAATGGGTAGCTACTTTCAGAGAAGTAGGACAGACTACTGTATCTTTTACTATAGATGATATTAGTACTGATACGATTTCATTTGTAGGTATCGATGTCAATAAGAATGAATCCATTGTAATTGACAGATTATCTGTCTACTATGTAACAGATAGGTTAAATGAATATATTGGCGCTAAAACCAAAGCTCAGATAAGTATCGATTCAGCTTCATTCGTTAAGAAAGATGATTACTTACATGATAGAGATAAACTTACTAATGAAGTAGAAGCTCAGACTACCAGATATTTGGCAGAGTTAAATGCTCATGAGATTGCAGTTAATCCGCACAATATTACTCCTGACCTTATAGGAGCTGCTAAAGCTGATCACACCCATTCAGAATATATTTCCCAGACTGAAGTGGATACTATTATCAAGTCTAAGTTATCTGATTATGCTAAAGTTGATCATACTCATGATAACTATCTGACTAAGGATGAATCCGAAACCTTAGTCAATGACGCTATGACCAAGCAGTTAGCTAATATGGTAACCATCCCTCCTGCTATCATCACTGATGCACCTATGGGATTATTACCTTCAAGGTTAAGTCAGTCTGGATTAACTCCGCCTATAACAGTTATACTTCCTTCGTTAATCAATCCGGCGAATAATTCTTCGTTTGATATGGTTAATGGAGTTATAACTACCAATAAAGGTTCATTGGTTAATGAAGCACCTAAGTTATTTGCTTTAGATAATACTTATGCTAAGATAAATAAAACAGATATTCAAAGTTCTGCTACTTTCAGAATGCAGTTCCATGCCAAGAGAACTATAAGTTCGTATACAGTTAAATGCAAAAATGGTAAGTTAACTGATTGGAAAGTATTCTCAGGTAATACAACATTTATTCACAGAGTAACTAATCCTACTAATTATCAGAGTATAGATGAAACCAATACCTGTTCAATTACTTTCCCTGATCCAATAGAAGTAGACAGTATTGCATTTATTCTGTTAGATGCAACTGCTGATCTTGAGATTAAAATTAGTTTAACTTTATCTGATACTTCTATTTCAAATATTCTTCTTACCAAAGAATCATTTGGCGTATGTGTACCTACTAATGGAGCTAACAGAATAGTAACTTATCCAGCTGTGGATACTTTCAGGAAAGTTGCAGCACTTCCGGTAACAGCGACTAAGTTACCTTGCTATATATTTGCTAAAGCTGAATTAAATTCGACTCCATATTTCACTACTTCTTATTATCCTCCTGAGTATGGTAATATCAGAAAAGGTATAGATATTTTCTCAGATAAATTCCAATCCAATCTGAGTAATCCTGGTAGTGATAATACATCTGAAGCCTATACTTCAGATGTATATGGTACATTAAGCCTTATTGATGGTGCAAGTAATCCTGATACTCCATTAACTTATATCTACAACGGAACAGATAGCTGGTATTCCAGAGCAGGTGTTAACAGAGCAGTTATTGAACAGACGATTAAATCTGACGATGTACTGTTAATGGGTTATACACTGTTCTGGAAGAAGGAGGATGCTGATTATGTACCTAAGTCATGGACATTGACAGTTAACGGTATAGATGAAACTGGTAACGAAGTAAGTGTAGTATACGATTCGGTAGATGTATACTATCCTTTCTATTCTGTTGAAGATGACGATATCGTTTATCATGCTGATTTTGATCAGCCTATCAGAGTCAGGAAATTAATCTTAACTGTTGAAACTGATAGAAACGATGGAGTGGTATCCTTATACAATCTTGCTTATTTCTTATCTGAAAGATTTTATTCTATTCCAGAGAATAAGATGTATAAAGGTAACAAAGAAGTATCTGAGACTTGTATAGGAAGTGCTGTTTACGGAGATAACGGATGGACACCTGTCAATACCTGTTTAGGCAGATTTTGTGTAGTACCTATTAACAATATGCAGGTAGCTACTAATGATACTACTTATACAGTACCTAATCCGTTCTTATCAACTGATATTCAGGTATCTATCAAATGCTATGGAACAGAGTCTAATTTTGAAAATGCAGATACTGCTCCTAGTGCTGATGTCACAGATATCACTAGCGATACTATCACAGTTGTATGTAAAACAAGTTATATCTATGCATTAGCTATAAGCAGAGCCTGGTAAATAACAGATGTACAGACCAGTCTTTGGTCTGTACGTCTCAATACCTTTTTATCTATATATTATTAAATTGCAACAATAATTAAAATATTTATTAATAGTCTGATAGCATTACGTGCCTTAGACATATTAAGCAGTATGTATTTTAATTAGTAACTTGTTGCGAGGGTATTATGACAGTAGCAAATAATCTTAGCGGTATCAACCAGAGAGATGAGAATATTCCTATTCCCACTCCTCCTGAGTTTGTTGAGGCACCGCAAGTCGAAGCTGAGGCTCCTGAGGTTGAGACTCCCGTTGAGGAAGTTAAGACTGAGGAGCCTGTCAAGGAGCAAGAGATGACAGAGCATAATGAGAACATTCAGACTAAAGCGCCTGAGGTTTTCAGTCGTAGAGATTTTAACGCAATTAGGTTTGATGGAAGGAGCAACGATAGAGTCATGCATTCCAAGGTTAAGGGTATGAGCAATCGTGCTCTTCTTAGACTGAAGGATCTGTTTAAGCCTACCAAGGGTGAGCAGATTAGCGTTGATGCTATTATTGACGTTGATGGCATTCTTCTTAAAAACTCTAATGCGGTTGGAGTATTTGAGGAAGGTGGAGCTGCGTATGGCGATGGTTACGCACTTACCGTATGCGGTTCTAAAGGTGAGAAACTTCAGGCTGCTGTAGTTTATACCAATGATGATGTTCTTAACGGACTTCATGCACTGGTTCCGGTTAAGGAAGGAGATATCATTCTTCTTGGTAGAAGGATACCTAAAGATCTTATTCTGCTTGCAGCATATAAGATTGCATCTTTTGAAACCAGCGAGGATGAGAAGCCATTAGTTCGTTGCGAACTTCAGGCAGTGTTCTATGATAATAGTGTTAATAAGAGTGACACTGCTAAGGACTTCGATTTCAATTATGATACTTCAGTAGTCAAAGCAACCATCGCAAGACTTAAGGAGGATTTTGCAACCACTCCTTGCTGGGTAAGCGATTGGGCGGCACGTTCATTCTATCAGAGAGATTTCTTTAAAGATTTCATGGATAGTATGAACGATAAGGAGTTCAGAGGCAATCTTATGCAGTATGACTCTCTTGAGGAGATGTATCAGGATGTATCCGGTATTCTTCGTAAGAAAGTTAGTGAGCTTGGTAAGATGCAGTATAGTCTCTGCACTACTGTTCTGGATATCAACAATAAAGATCCTCAGGGAAACGAAGCGGTTTATTGCTTTGTAAGCGGAGTAGTTTACGATGCCAATGAGAAATCGTCTAAGGGTAACAGACTTTTCTACGGCAGAGTAATCATGCATCCCGGTGATGAGTTCTTCTACATTGATAATCCTGAGGTTAAGATTCCTTATAAGACGATAGCTGATGCACTGAAGTCTAAGAAGTCTGGCAATCACTATCAGTTTATTGCTGATACTGTCAAGCGTATGACTATCTAATAAATTTAATTTTGATTTAATCAGACAGCACACCCTGAAATATGGGTGTGCTGTTTTTTTAGGAGGTTATAATGAATACAATGAATACTGAGCACGAAATACTGTTTAGTTTCTTTATCAATAATAAACCTCTTGGCTATGAGTATCTTTTCGGTGAAGACGGTGTTTATAAATACAGCACTGGCGATCGTTTGATTCCCCGTAGAGCCAAGAAGGTATCATGGAAGTCTGCAATTGCGAATATTAACAATCTTATCAATGAGAAGCACGCTATTGTTAGAGCAATTAGCTCTGTGTATTTTCTGCCAAATGATAAGCGTAAATATGATTTTTCTGAGTTTACTACAGCTATGCATCCACGGTCAGGTTATTATGCAGCAACTAGTTTTGATTATCGTTTTCGTCACGATATTCATATTGTTATTACTGCCCCAGTTGATCATGATCCTATTAGAATACCATTTTTAGAGAATAAGACTTGCGACAAGTGGATTCTTGATACTAGTTTTGGATCAGATAGACTTAAAAGTAAATTTTATGGATTGAATGATGATGGCTTATATGTATGTTTTTTACAAGGCGATCCGCTTAAAACAGATCTTCATTATCCTCAATTTATTGGTCGATTGGTTAAAGAAGGATACGATGTTTCAGTTGTAATCACTAAATCTGCGCCTAAGTCTAATGGTCATGATAGATTTATTCATTCATATCGTTATGAATTCACTGAAGGTAAATTCATAGGTATGATAGATTCTAGTATGAATTGAAACTAGCAAGGAGGTGTACGATGAATCAAAATCTAGTATCGCAATGTATGAGAGATCATAGAAAGTCTGCTCAATATTTTATCAATTATCTGACTGATGCGTATGCAGATATTAAGAAGTATAATGCCAGATTAATTGAAACTTTTGAGTCACACGATAATGCTAAAAGACAGCGAATACTAACGTCTTTTACTAATATCTGTCTTGAAACACTTCAAGCAGAATTTTCGGCAGGTGCTGATAAATGTCGAATTGCTAAATTACTCGATTATTGCTGTTATGTTATTTCGTGGGATGATAAACCGTCTTATGATGAGTTAATGATTCCCATGTCTTTAGCAATCATACTTGATTGTCGAGATGTAGTTAGGAATCTTATTACTAAGAACACTTTAACCATTATTTCGGATAGATTGCTAAACTATTTATATGGATGTATTTCATCAGGAACACCAGGCTGGGATAGACGTCTTCATCTATGGCCAGAATACGCTATGCTTGATTATGTCTTTATGGTTGATGACAAAATCGAGCAATATAGGGCATTGAGAAGATACTTACTTGGTTGGTACAATAATCATGCTAATGATGCGTGGTATGATAATCATAAGAGTGATGCAGATACGTATCGAGGATACTGGAGTTTTGAAACCGCAGCTATCGCTATTTCATTAGGTATGTCTGATGATGATTTTAGAGGCGTAGAATACTATCCGGCTTTTTAAAGTAACTTTATTAGTGTAGGCTAAAAAAAAACAACTATATATAACAGAGGTGAAGAGTTGGGATGAACATGTACCATGCGCGTGTTCTGCAGTTCCCGTATCATCAACCGATGCATGGTAACGCTCTAACAAGGAGGGCGCTATGTACACAAAAGGAACATTTTTCCAGACCTTCAAGGGTCGTAAGATCACCAAGATCGAGGTGAACGGTGAGAAATTCACCGTTCATTTCAGTGACGGTGAAATTTTAAAGGGCCTCAATCTTAACGAACTTAACCATGTTGTGTCATCTGCCACTGGCAGGTGACGAGCAGGAGAGCCGCAGCAGTATCGCGGCTCTTTTTTTATTTTTGTAATGCTATAGGTGCGCACCTATAACTGGAGATGTAAAATACATGTATTCTAATTTTTTGGCAACCGAAGAAGATACGGGTATAGCTAACCCGACTATCGAAGGCGGTGATCAGGTTCCTCAGACTATCTACCGTGATAACACTGATTATCCTAAGGATACTGATGTTAATATTAACATTGATACCACTCATGGCCAGAAGGGTGATATCAATGTAGTTTATAAGAACAGAGATGAAGATCGCATAGCTGGGATGCATTACTATATTAACCAGTATCTTCCTAGACGCTGGTTAACGATTGATCCTAATGATTATTTTTTCGCTGGTCAGGAGAGTATTGGCGGTTTTATTAAGAACACTTTCTCAAGCATCATCAATACTTTAGGACATATTCTTAACTTATTCAAGACTGCATTATTCGACGGATGGAGAGATTTTAAACGCTCAGAGTTAAAAGAGTATTGCGATTCTAACGTTATGACCATTATGCGAATCCGTCATATTGATCAGGGCGTGTTAGATGGATTTATGCTGGATGTTCCTAATGGAATGAAAGGTTCTTATAAGGACGCTTTTACTTCATTAACTGACTGCTTAAAAGAGATGGATATGACTACACGTTCCAAGACTTTGTTAAAGTCAGCTGAACGAGTATTAGATTCTATCAGAGACGGCAATTCGGCATTTGCATCGGCAGTTAATGCAGCTAATAAAGATTACTCTGATCAAAGGAATATTGAAAGATTATTTGGTGAAACTGAGCATTATTTCACCACCAATACTTCTATTACCAAAGTACCTTTTGAGAAGTGCTATGTATCTGTACCTGAGTTAAGTGAAGTACTTGATATGGTGCTTGATGCTGAAAGCGATATGCAGGCTGTAGCATCTGTGCATGACAGACTTCAAGATCTTGAAGATACTATCAACACCATCTCAGATCATCCAAATGTAGGTGATATGTCAAGACCTGCTATTGATAATCTTGCTAAAATAGTAAGAGCCTGGGCATTTTTATTTGAGAAGTATTCAATTATTATGAATGATGTATATCGTGTAAATCACAATGTAATGCTGAATTTACAGGATATCAGAAAGACAGCTGGAATGTAAAACATATAACTATCTCAGGCACTATAAGTGTCCTGAGATAGTTTTTATTTTTATAAATTATCTTTATTAACTTTATCAGGATCAACGATGTACTGATCATCAGCCTTAAGATAGTTGGCATTCTTAATGAAGTTCTCAGACTTACTGGTTCTGACAATAATATCTTTGAGAGAAGTCATAGAAGCCTTCATATCATCAGGTATGGTTGCAATGAGCTTGTTGAATGCAGCCTCAATATCATCTGCATCGGTAAGCGGAACAAGTGCCTTGAGAGTGCTGTTAGCAGCATTAACATTGTTATTAAGCTTGCTAACTGTAGTAGTATTGGCGATCTTGGTATCGAGGTTAGAAACAAGATCATTGGAATCATTAGTCTTCACAATCAGGTCTTTAATAGCAGCAGTTGCTTCTTTGAGATCATTAGGTAAGTTAGGTTCGAGTTCTTTGAAAGTAGCTTCAACTGCATCATTCTCATCAAGAGCTGATAATTTGGCTAATGCATTAT
>Ga0326514_10000271_pt1 | contig 35043 bp, 48 predicted proteins | sample 3_2548_0518_D_FD_203653 | JGI IMG/M metagenome (GOLD analysis project Ga0326514, IMG submission 203653) | Bovine rumen microbial communities from UC Davis, California, United States - 3_2548_0518 | ecosystem: Host-associated > Mammals > Digestive system > Stomach > Rumen | place: USA... | reverse complement strand
CCGTAAGAGGGGAGGTCTTTCTTCCTCTCTTTTGGTTTATATAGGGGGTGTAGGCAGGAGTAAAAGGAAGGTGATAAAACATGAGTGGATTTGCAAAAACAAAGAGGGCTGTAAATGCCATGCCGGACGGAGCCAAAAAAGAGCTGCTGACAAATCTTATACGCAAGGCAGAATTTATTCACGGTGAGCTTATCAAGCTGCAGGACATCATAAAAGAAAAAGGTTGGGTTGAAGAATATCAGAACGGAGCCAATCAGAAGGGACTTAAAAAATCTTCGGAGGGTGATACATATAATCAGCTCATCAAAAATTATTCTATGCTGATGCGGCAAATTACGGATAACCTTCCGGAACCAAAAAATGAGCAAGATGCATTCGACGAATATATGAAGAACAAAAGGAAGGTGCCCGAATGACAGCATTTGAAGAATACTTTACTGCTGTATATGACGGCAGAATAACAGCGTGTGAAAAAATGAAGCAGGTATCAGATATTCTTCTTAAACAGTTTGCCAAACCTGAAAAATATCATTTTGATCAATGTTATGCAAATGCTCCTATAGAGTTTATCGAATTGTTTTGCAAGCAGCCGACAGGAATGATCGGTGTACCGCTGAAATTGGAATTATTTCAGAAGGCACGATTACAGGCATTGTTCGGCTTTGTTGATGATAACGGTATCAGGCAATATAATGAGTGCCTGATCGTTGAAGGGCGTAAGAACGGCAAGACAACGGAAATAGCGGCTCTTGAAACATTTATGCTGTTAGCAGACGGTGAGGGTGCTCCTCAGGTTTACAATTTGGCTACAGCGAGAGATCAGGCTATGTTAGGTTTTAATGCGTGTATGAGAATGATAAAACAAAGTCCTACACTCTACAAGCGTATCCGTAAACGCAAGAGTGACCTCTACTGTAATGCTAACATGGGATATATTATGACTCTATCAAGTGATACAAAGCATCTTGACGGTCTGGATGTACATTGTGCTGTTGTGGATGAGTTGGCAGCTATTACAAACCGTGATACTTACGATCTTGCAATACAGGGCATGTCTGCACGTTCTCAGCCGCTGTTATTTACCATTACAACAAACGGCTTTGTAAGGGGAGGTATTTTTGACAAGCAGTATGAATATGCATCAAAGATACTTGACCCGAAAGACCCTGCCGAAAATGAACATTTCCTGCCTTTTATCTATGAGCTTGACAGTGCGGAAGAATGGACGGATGAGAACTGCTGGATAAAGGCGAATCCCGGACTTGGCACGATAAAGAAAATTGATATGCTCCGGCAGTTCGTACAGAAAGCAAAGGACGATCAGAGCTTCAAGCCGACAGTACTTGTCAAGGACTTCAATATTCCTCAGACTTCTGTATCTGCATGGCTCAAATGGGAGGATATCGTTAATACAGAAACATGGAATACTGCCGATTTTGATTACTGTATCGGTGGAATGGATGCAGCTGACAGTGTTGACCTCAACAGTGCAAAGGCTATTTGTATGCGTCCGGATGATGATAAGATCTATGTACTTTCTATGTACTGGATACCTCAGAAAGTTATTGATGAGCAGGAAAGAAACGGAGACAGAGAAGGCCGTGATAAAGTTCCTTATGATGAATGGATATCAAGAGGATTTATGAGAGCAGTTCCCGGAAACAGAGTTGACAAGCGTGTATTTCTTGACTGGTTTTTGGAGCTCAGGGATAAAGAAGATCTTTATGTGCTTTGGATAGGATATGATCCGTGGCATATTGATGACAGCCTGTTAAGAGATTTCCAAGCAAATTTCGGTGAAAAGTCAATGATCCCGATACGTCAGGGAACATTTACGCTGAGTCAGCCCATGAAAGACATGAAAGCTGACTTTGAGGCACACAAAGTTGTATATAACGATAATCCTATAGATCAATGGTGTCTTTACAATACAAAGGTAAAAACAGATGTCAACGGAAATATTCAGCCGGTAAAGGGCATTGACAGAACTCAGCGCATTGACGGTTCAATATCCCTTTTGTGCGCTTATGTAGTATTGCAGAACGAAAAGGATAATTACATAAACATGAACAAGGGAGCAGATGAAATGGATGAAATGGATGAGTAGATTTAAAGATAAAAAAATAGAAGATGCACTAAAAAATTATTTTGCTGTGATATCTACCTATCAGCCGGTTTACAGTACATACGCAGGCGGCATATATGAGATGGAACTTACAAGGGCAGCAATACACTGTTTTGCTACACATTGCAGTAAGCTTAAACCCGAAGTTATCGGCAATGCTGCGCCCGGTCTGGAGAGAGTTTTACAATTCAAACCCAATCCACTGATGGATACAAAAAAGTATCTTTACAGGCTTGCTACAGCTTATATGACGGACAATAATGCAGTAATTGCACCGCTGATAGAATTTGACGAAATCAAGGGCTTTTATCCGCTGATTGTAGGTAAAATGGAGCTTGTAGATCATGGCGGTTTTACTTATGTGCGTTATGACATGGGCAATGGTGAATTTTTTGCAGTGGAGTTTTCAAGATGCGGTTTAATAAATCAGTTTCAATATAAATCTGAATTCTGGGGAGAATCAAACCTGTGTCTGCGTCCTACTCTTGAACTTATTGACGCTCAGAATCAGGGAATTATCAACGGTATAAAAAACAGTGCCGTTATCCGCTTCATTGCCAAGCTTGCAAACTCACTGAAACCGAAGGATGTCAAAGAAGAACAGGAACGTTTGAAGGAAATCAATCTCGGCATAAGCAACACTGCGGGTGTATTCCTGATAGATCAGAAGTATCAGGATGTCAAGCAGATAGACAGCAAACCGTATATCATCAATCCAAGTCAGATGGAGTACATTAAGCAGAATGTATTCAACTATTTCGGCACGAACGAGCATATTTTACAGAACAAGTTCACTCCGGATGAATGGAATGCATATTATGAGGGCAAAATTGAGCCTTTTGCACTTGAGATTGGTCTTGTACATACAAACATGACCTTTTCAGAACGTGAAAAGGCATTCGGCAATCAGATATTTTTCAGTTCTAACCGCTTACAGTATGCGAGCATATCGGATAAGATCAATTATGTCGTACAGATGGGCGACAGAGGGCGCACAAGCATCAATGAGGACAGAGAGGTATTCAATCTTCCGCCTATCGAAAACGGTGACAGACACTTTATCAGAGGCGAATACCGTCCCGTTGACAGCTATGAAGGTACGGAGCTTGACCCGCTGCCGGATAGCAGCACAGAGCCTGTTGACAAGTCCGGCAGGGGTGGTATAATTGAGAAAAGAGGATGCCAGTCTACGATACTTCAAGAAAGAAATGAAAAATGAAGGAGAAAAAAGTGATGGATAGATTCGAAAGAACAGATTTGCACTGCCCGTGTTGCGGTCAATTTGAGTATGAAGAAGTTAACGGTTATGAGGTTTGCGAAGTTTGCGGGTGGGAAGATGATCCCCTTCAGTTTGAAAAACCTGATTATGCAGGGGGAGCAAACAGATTAAGCCTGAACGAATACCGCAAAAAGTGGCAGGCAGGAGAGGTCAAGTTTCAGCTATCAGATGATAGTTGAAATTGTTTGAGGTGAGATAATGTTAATAACAAGTCAGAACAAGGAGCTTTTCAACGATTATGAGGGCTTTGTTGAAAAGTTCAAGCCGAAGAAAACAACGGACGACTGCTATACACCGCCTCTTGTTTATGATGCTGTGGCGGATTGGGTGTCCGAAACCTACGGCTTGAACAAGGCTGATTTCTGCCGTCCGTTTTATCCCGGCGGAGATTATGAACATTTTGATTATAACGGCAGGGTTGCAGTTGACAATCCGCCGTTTTCTATTTTGTCGCAAATTATCAGCTTTTACATCGAACACGGTATCCGGTTCTTTCTGTTTTCGCCTACACTGTCCGGCTTAGTAGGATACTCGGACAGATGCACAGCCTTAGTGGTCGGGGTTGATATCACATATGAAAACGGCGCAACGATAGCAACAAGCTTTATAACCAACTTAGAGCCTGAAAATATCAGGATGCGAACATCGCCGACGCTATACAAAGCTGTACAGGAAGCTAACGTCAGAAACAGACAGAAGCAGAAAAAACAGCTTCCGAAATACTCATATCCCCTGAGTGTGGTAAGCTCTGCCGCTGTCTATCCGTACAGCAAATACGGCATTGATTTTGTTATTACAAGAGATGAAAGCGTCCGCATTTCATCATTGGATTCTCAAAGAAAAGCCAAAAAGTCTATTTTCGGATGCGGACTGCTTATTTCCGACAGATTGAAAGCGGAACGGGAGAAAGCGGAACGGGAGAAAGCGGAACGGGAGAAAGCGGAACGGGAGAAAGCGGAACTGTGGGAACTCAGCGATAACGAATTGAATATGATAGCCGCCTTGAATCAAGGCGGTTTTTCTATGCCCGGAAGGAGAATCGAAGATGAACAAACAGCAAGTCAAAGCCGACAGCGGCAATAAACCTGCGGATATGCTTTCAGAAGATTGGAAAATAGTTGAATAACAGTTTCTCTAATTCTTCAAAAAGTTTGCAAAAACATTGAAATTGTTGCTCTTATTCTTCAAATTTGCAGAATTTCTGCAAAAATGTCCTTTAAAATTTAAAAAATCGGCACTTTGCGTTTTGCAGGGTGCTTTTTTAATGCATGAAAAATCAAAACATGCACGATAAAAAAAGGAGGGCAGACCATGAGCCTTACTGAAACTATGCTTTTCAGCACGGAAGCTCTTTCGGGCTATTACTACTTTACGGAATGATCAAAAAACAAATAAAAAAGGATGGAGTGATAATGAAATACAGTGAGTGGTCAAAGGAGTATTCGGATGAAGGAAAAAAGATAAAGGAACGCATAAACGAGCTTAAAACTCAGCAGGAAACAGCTCCGCCGTCAGAAATTACATCTATCAAGAACAGGATAGATATACTGCTTTCGATGTATCATGACTGTATGGAAACAGCCGCTGAGCTTATGAGAAAAGCACGGAGAAAGGATGTTGAGTTTGTCAGATAAAAGCCGTGCCTGTACACAGGATTTGATAGATTTTTGTTCTTACGTTTCTTCTCAGGGAGGCAGAAACAACAGCAATATCAGAAATCGAATGAAAAAGCTTATTGTTATCAGCATAGATACGGAGCTTACAGACAGACAAAAAGACTGCCTTACAATGCGTGTGTATCAGAAAATGAGCGTTGAGGATATAGCCGCCGAACTCGGCATCAGACCGACAACGGTTTACAAGCATATAAACAAGGCGATAACTGCACTTAAAAAGTGCGTGAAATATTTATGAAAGGAGTGACTGAATGCCTGTAAAGACGGAAAGACAGTATCGCAGTATGAGTATGAGTGCCGAACCGCAGAATGAAAAACTTATCGACACAGAATACTATGTCGAGGGTTATGCTGCCAATTATAAGCGCTATAAGCTATATGACAGCTGTAGCGGTCCTGTATATGAACAGTTTACAAGAGAAAATTTCGAGAGCGTTGACATTTCGGATGTTATCATGCAGTATGACCATTCGGGAGATGTTTTCGCCAGAGCCAAAAACGGTTCCCTTATCGTCAGAACAGATGACAAGGGACTTTTCATTGCCGCTGATCTGGGACGTACTCAAAGAGGTCGGGAGATCTATGAGATGATCGCCAAAGATATGGTTGACAAAATGTCGTGGAGCTTTATACCCGACAAAATGAATTTTGACGCTGTTACCCGTACAGTTACCTACAGCGGCATTAAAAAGATATTTGATGTATCGGCAGTGTCGATACCTGCCAATGATACTACAGATATACATACCCGAAGTCTGATTGACGGAGAGATCAAAAAGACTGCGCAGGAGCTGCGCCGGAGGGAAACACTTAAACTTCAAATAAAAATCAAAACCAAAACAGGAGGAATATCAAATGCATAAAAGACTTAAAGAAATTGAGAAAAGACTTTCAGCTATTGCTGAAGAAGCAGAAACAGACGGTGCAGATCTTGAAGCACTTAGCAGAGAAACTGATGAGCTGATACAGGAACGTGATGCTATCATTGCCAAAGAAGAAAGCAGAAAAAACCTTCTTGGCAAGATTGCCAATGGATCTATTGGCTCACCGTCAAATCAGCCGCTGCCGGAGATTGGCGATAACGCAGAACAGAGAATAGCAAATGATTTTGTTGCCACTAACCGTATGACAATGGATGCAGTACAGATGCGCACGGTACTTCTTTCCGGCGGTACTATTGCAACACCTACAAAGGTAAGCGGTATAAACGACCTTCCCGGCGGTGTGTCAAGTATAGTTGATATGGTAACAGTTGAGGACTGCACCGGTATGAGTGCCGACAAGGTTGCTCTGGTGACCGCTGACAGTTCTGCAAGTGCAAATACTGAGGGCAGTGCGGCATCAACATCAGAGCCGACATTTGCGTATGTTACTATTTCACCGTCCGACTATTCGCTCATAAGCTATGTTTCAAAACAGATACGCAGACAGTCGCCGCTTAATTATACTCAGAAAGTAAAGGCTTCTGCTGTAAAGGCTCTCAGACGTAAAGCGGCAAAGGTAATCACGGATGCGGCTCTTTCATCGGCGTATGCAGATGAAATCATAATGAGCAGTATTGACGCTCAGACACTTCGCAAGATAACCATGAACTACGGTGCAGAAGATGAAGTGATCGGAAACGGTGTACTTTTCCTTAACAAAGCTGATCTTATAGCTTTCGGAGATGTACGTGGTACAAACGAGAAAAAAGCAGTTTATGAGATCACACCGAACCCGTCAAATCCGAACACCGGTATTATCAAAGATGGCGGCCTGAGCGTTATGTACTGCATTGATCCTGACTGCTATGCACTCACAGGCGGTACCAATCCAAGTACTACAGCAACCAAACCTACAATGTTCTACGGCGTGCCGGCATCTATCAAGCTTGATTTGTTCGGAGGTACGGAGATCAGTACAAGCGAGGACTACAAGTTTGCAGAGGGACTTTTATCCGTCAGAGGTGATGCAAGCTTTGGTGCAGGTCTTGTTGTCAAGGGCGGCATCATCAAAGTAAGCCTTGCAAAAGCAACCTGATTAAAAGGGGCGAAAAAGCATGTGCATTGAGGGAGTATTGCAGCGTATAAAGAATACGCTGCATGTCACTGATGAAGAAATAGAACATGAGCTTATGCCAGAAATATTATCTGCTATTGAGGATATGCAGCGTGTAGGTGTAACAGCGGCTGATATTGGTTCCAACAGTGGACTTATTATCAAATGTGTAGAGTTGTATGTGAAATGGCAGATAGATTATCTGGGGCAGGCAGAGAGATTTCAGAAAAATTATGAAAGACTGCGTGACAGCTTAAGTCAGGGGAGCGATTATAATTCCGAGAGTTGAGTTTAACAAACACGTCACACTCCAGAAGCGAACACAGGAATACGGCAGAGCCGGGCAGACAATAACTTATGAAAAAAGAGTTTGGGGAGCTGTTGAGGATGTCAGCCTGAGCTTTAGGACAACCGCCGAACAATCCGGATTGTCTCCGTCATTGTTTGTCCATTTATGGCGCAGAGAGTTTGAAACGGACAACTTTACACATTGTGTTGTTGACGGCAAGGAATACAGGATAAGCATGACAGGTCGAAGTTATAACGAACTTTATGTAAAGCTTATGCTGACAAGGGGATGAGCTTATGAGTGATGATTTTTTTTCGATGGATATACCGGATTTACAGGGACTTATCAAGCAGCTTGATATGTTTGATGAGAATCAGAATAAGGCAGTGCGTAAAGCACTGCATAAAATAGGCAAAAATATACAGCAAGCACAAAGACGGATTATATTAAGCCGTAAGGTAGGAAAAAAACTTGCAAAACATATAAAAAGCAGTCGGGTTTATGTAACCAAAAAAAGCGAACTTGGTATTTCAAGCGGTTATTATGATTCTGAAACAGATGATGAAGGCTTCAATCCGTTGATTGTCGGGATGGCTAATGAATTTGGCCGTCCGGGACAAAGCAGTTCCCGGAGGCAAGATAAAAAGCGTTGGTGGCATTATAAAAGCAAGACCGGAAAGACGGTTTACATGGTGCAGGAAAAGGGTGCTATACAGCCGTTATCACATATACGTGCAGGCTTTGATGAAACATTAGAGCAGAATGTACAGTTGATGGTCGATGCTGTTAATGAAGTAATTGACAAGACAGGAGGTGGAACATGAGCTTTTTGGATTTGCTTAATGGTTTGCTGACGGAACTGAATGTTCCATTTTATGAGGGTGCACCTGATTTCGGGCAGGATCCAGCTCCGCAGGCTTTTATATATTACAGTGCACATGATGTACCTAAGCTGCGTGGATGCGGCGAAGAAATGGTCACGACATATTATGTTACGATCAATATTCTTGTTGCAGGAAGCGGTCAGAATGCCGATGATATCGGACATGAACTGACGACTTTACTGATAAATAATGGATTTATCCGCATGAGCGGAAATTACAGGTTTGATGATAGTTTCCCGAAATACTATCACAAAGCGATAGAGTTTAATTATGATTACGATTACGAGGAGGAATAAAAATGAATAACAGAAGTAGAAACAAAAGGCCTTTTAAAAATTGCAAATGGCTGAAAATGTGGAAAATGACAAACGAGGAAGAGGAGACATATAGCCCCATTCCCCTTGATTTCACAAAACGTCTTACCACATATAGAGACAATGTTCCAACCAACAGCACACCGCTTTACGGAGATGGTGAAGATATAGAGGATGCAATAAGCGAAGGACCGGGTTCCTTGCAGATAGGAATACATCATCTTGAAGATCTCGAAAGAGTTGATGTTTATAATGAGACCGCAAATACAGACAATGCCGTTATCTCGACCGGTGAAGAGATACCGCCTTATTTCTGTGTTGCACTTGCCGCTGAAAAGCGTAACGGTATGCTCAATCTCAGAAAGTTCTTCAAGGTTACGTTTGCAAAACATGAAGAAAGTGTCAATCAGCAGGAAAGCGGCGGCATTTCTTACAGTATGACAACGCTTAACGGCACTTATTCCAAGAATACAAGGCTCGGAATAAAGTCTGTACGAGTTGAGGTTGATCCTTCCTCTCCGTCCGGTCAGAGTTTCATAAGGAACTGGTATAACAACCCTGAATTTGTCGGTTATAAAGTAGAAGTAACTTCTGATGTCAAAGTCGACGGTGTATCCGTCAGCGGCAGAAATATCGAAAAAAACAACACTATTACAATAAGTGCTTTGGCAACCGGCGGTGATGCACCATATACTTATACTTATGAAGTCGCAAATTATCTTGATCCAAATAATCCCGGTACATATGAGCCCGTTGCCGGCAATACATATACGCCTGATGAGGAAGCTATACTGTGGTTCAGGATAACAGCAACAGATTCTTCCGGTGAATCCGCTGTGGCATATCATAATGTTATAGTAAATTTCTGATGACGGGAGAAATCTGAATGCTGAAAAATATAGACAAGCATTACAGCATAATACATATTGCAGGCAGGGAGTATCGTATAAGATACTCCCTTAATGCTTTACTATGCCTTGAGATACTTTATAAGCCGCTTGATGAAATACTTAAAACAGATTTCAGATCATGGGGAATTGATGATGTTATACAGTTAGTACATGCGGCAATGTGCAGTGTATCAAAGAATTTCAAAGCTGTGAACAGACGTGATTTTGAATATGTCCGTCCGACTGTTGCCGAGCTTGGAGAGCTTATAAATACATCAGATCTTCCGCTTTTAAGACGTGAGATTATAGATGCAGTACTTGATTCAATTCCGGAGTCACAGGAAAATGATGATAAAGAAAAGCCTGTCAAAGCTTTTAATGAAGGACATCAGCGGGCATTATATGTTGATGTTATGGGCAGACCTGAAAGAGAATACTGGAGCAGTACCAACAAGGAAATAGCAGATCGTATAGATTATTACATGGAAGTCAGGGGCATGAAGGAAACCCCGGAGCTTGTACAGGAATTTGATGATGATTAAGGAACTGTTTCCGGAAAGGACGGTGATGAAATGGCAAACGGAAGGAACTTTACAACATCATTCAATGCAAATACAAGCGGTTTAAAAAAGGGCACCGATGAAGTTATCAACAAACTTAACGAACTTAACAAAAAGCTTGTTGACAATCAATATAAACAGCGTGATTCAAACAAAGTTATAAGCGATGCCAAAAGGGAACTCAAAAAGCTTCAGGAGCAGATAAAAGACAATGACAAGGCGACCGATGACGAGAAAAAGAAAATACAAGAGCTTAACGATACCATCGAGCAGGAAAAGCTAAAGCTTTCTCAGCTCCGGACAGAGCAGATTTCTATAAAAAATATCATTTCCGAAACAAGCAAAGAAATCTCCGGAAACAATAAGGAATGGACGGTACTCAAAGCCACTCTTGCAAATCTTACAAGTGATACGCTCGAAAAGCTCGGTTCAAAGTTTTTGTCTATCGGAAAAGATATAATTCAGACCGGCGAACAGTTCAGCAGTTCAATGTCAGAGGTTGCGGCTATTTCCGGAGCAACTGCCGAAGAACTTCAAAGACTTGAAGAAGCCGCAAGGCTTTACGGGTCAACAACAAAATTTTCGGCAACGGAAGCGGCAGACGCACTAAAATACATGGCTCTTGCCGGATGGAGCGCACAGCAGTCCATAGACGGACTTCCTGCCGTGCTTGACCTTGCCGCAGCGTCCAACATGGATTTAGGCAGGGCAAGCGATATTGTTACCGATTACATAACCGCATTTGGTCTTGAAGTCGAGGATGCCGCACACTTCGTTGATATAATGACGTATGCGCAGAACAACAGCAACACGACAACAGAGATGCTCGGTGAGGCATATAAGAACTGTGCAGCTACGGCGGCAAGCATGGGCTTTACCGTTGAGGAAGTCACAGCGGCATTAATGACAATGGCTAATGCCGGAGTAAAGGGCGGCGAGGCAGGTACAACGCTTAATACTTTGATGACTCGTCTTGCAACCAATGCAAAGAATTGTGCTGACGAACTTGGAGAACTGGGAGTTGAGATATACGATTCTCAGGGCAACATGAACAGCCTTTCCGATATACTCAATAAGATGATCGGTGCATGGGCTGATCTGACGGAACAGCAGAAGAACAATCTGTCAAAGGTCATTGCAGGAACAAATCAGTACTCAGGTTTTCAGACGGTCATGCAGGGACTTTCCGATAAGGCTGTAAAAGCAGGGATGTCATTCAATGATTATTCAAAAGCTCTCGAAGACTGTGACGGCACTGCAAAGGATGCCGCAAAGACAATGAGCAACAATCTGACGGGTGACCTGAAAGCTCTTGACAGTGCACTTGATGAGCTGAAACTAAAGATATATGATGATGCAGAAACACCTATCAGAAATTTGGTAAAGCTTATCACTAAGGATGGTATAGCTGCACTTGACGGTATTATTCAAAATCTGAGAATAGTTATTCCTATTGTGGTAGGTGCAGCAACCGCTCTTGCTACACTAAAGCTTAATCTTACAATAGGTAAAATCGTATCCGAACTTACTCATAATACAGATGCACTAAAAAATGCCTTAAAGGGACTGACAACTGCAACAGAAGGTGCAGCTGCTGCTCAGCAAGGTCTTAATGCTGCTCAGAGTGCAAATGTTATAGGTCTGGTTATCACATTAGTAATGTCGTTGATCAGTGCTTTCGGAACTTTGGCAGTTATGACAAATTCCAATGCCGATGCTGCCGAAAACGCTAAAGACAAAGCGCAGGATTATCTTAAAGCCTTGCGTGATCTTTATCAGCAGACAAAACAGAATATAGAAGATTTTGGAAACGAAAGCAAGGTCTTGAAAGATCTGCAAAATGAATATGATACCCTAAGAAATAAAATAAGCCTTACTGATGATGAAAAAATAAGGCTAACTTCCGTTGCTGATGAACTTGCAAAAACACTCGGTGTCACAACTCAGGCACTTTTGACTAAAGACGGTGTTTATAAAGATATTACACATAACATCGAAGCATATATCAAAAAGCTTGAAGAACAGACAAAGATTGAAAATGCTACCGATGCATTAAAAGCATCTTATACAGCATACGATAAAGCAAGTAAAAGTGCAGAAGAATATGCTGAAAAAGTAAGAGAGCAGACAAAGGCTGTTGAAGAAGCTGAAATAGCACTGAAAAAGCACAAACGAAAGTTTGAACTTATAGATTGGTCTGATCCTTCACAGGAAGCTGATTGGATAGAGAAAAACCAAAAGCTTACAAAAAATCTTGACGAGGAACAAAAAGCACTCGAAAATGTAAAGCATGTTTGGAGCGTATATTTTAACCAAGCATCGGCGGCAACATCTTCTATAATTGAAAATAAAAAAGCATTGGGTGAAACGGTCAACGAAAACAAAGAACTTGAAGAAAGACTTAATCATCTTAACCCTTTTTTCGAAAAAACAAAAGAAAAGGTACAAATCCTTACATCATCCGTAAAAGCCCAGTCGTTATCGTTTTCCGAAGAAAAAGAAGAACTCGACAAGCTCAGGGAAGCTATGCAGGAAGCAGGCGAGGAAGCCAAAAAAGCAAAGGAAGATATTGACAAGGCTGTTTCCGGTGCTTTGAGCAATGTGCAGAGGTCTGCACAGAACTTACAAAAAGTACAGGCGGAAATAAAGGAAACCGGCAAGGTATCTCTTTCAACTCTTTCAAGTATCTCAAGTGCATATCCGGAGCTTAACAGCCTTTTGAATGAGTACTGCAACGGTTTGAAAAACGAGGGCGATATAATCAAAGCTCTTGAAAAGGTTTATAAAAATGATGTTGACAGTTATAATCAGGCAGTCAGACAAAAGGAAATAATGACTGACGGTTATGTAAAAGCGGCGGCAAAAGCAAGCTCTGAGCTTGTGGATAAATACAAGGAACATTACGGCATAGATCTTCGTAACTTTGCCAATGCCGCAGAGGCCAAAGCCGAAATCGAAAAAAATCTTTATGAAAAGATGGCAGCGGCAAAAGAAAAGTACAATGCTCTTTCGGATAAGTATTATACAACCGTTGAAAACGGTGAACAGATACTTATGGTCAAGGATAAATCTGCACCTGACGGTGTAAGACGAGCAAACGTAAAAGAAATATCCGATTATAACGCTGTACGGAGCGGATATTTCAAGTCACAGGATGACTTTTATTCGTTTGATATAGAGGAATTTCAGAAGCAGCTTGCCGCTGATGTTGCAAAATATTACAAGGGCAACAGCGTAAGTGCCGATGATCTTCTGAAAGGGTTTACATCAACGGCCGATACAAGCAAAAAGGCGGATACAAGTACTTCAAAAAGCAGGAACACAAAGACAAGAACTTATACAAGCCGGTACAAAGGCGAGGTCTACAGCAGTGATTACAGCTATGAAGAAGGTGCTTTTGATGCGGTAAAGGCTGCCGATGCACAGATAAAAGCGACTCTCGGAGTAATAGACCGCGCAAAAAATTTAGGCAAGGTCACGCTTAATGAAGAAATATACAGTCTTGAAAAACTTCTTGAACATGAGACCATGAGTGCCGATCAGCGTTATGAAGTACGCCTGAGACTTTATAAAGCACAGGAACAGCTTTCCGCTGCCTCAGCAGAAAAGGAAAAGGAAGCCGCAGACAAAGCCGCCAAAGCTGAAAAGGATGCCGCCGATGCACTTATCGAGCGTCAGAAGCTTGCTCTTGCCGCTTATAACAGGCTTGTCAACACTAAAATAGAAAGTTTGAAAGCGGAATCGGATGCCGCAAAGGAAAGTGCAGATAAACAGATCGCCGCTCTTGATGCTGTTATGGCAAAACGTAAGCAGGAGCAGGAGGACGCTAAACGTCAGAAGGAGCTTGACGTTATTAATGCAAAGCTGAGATATCAGCAAATGACTGACTTTGAAAGACGTGAGTTACAGCGTAGAAAACAAGAGATTCTTAATGAGCAGGCAGAAATGAATTTTGAGCGAAGTATCGAAAATCAAAAGGCTGCTATAAACGGCACTGCAAGTTCTATTCAGACCAAAAACGCACAGGCTATATCAGGTTTACAGTCATTACAATCTCAATTCTCTGACAGAATGGCGGCTATTCAGGGAAACCAGACCTATGATCAGCGTGTAAGTAATAATTCAAAAACCGTCAATATTCAGATTGTGCAAAACGGAATGAGCGATGATCAGCTCCTTAACAAGCTTTTAAGAGATTTGGGGTGATATTATGAGTGGAACAAAAACAGCAGTATGGATAAACTCGTTGGGACAGAAATTATTGTTGGATAACCGAAAACTATTGCTTGAATATATTGATATGACAGGCACTGCCGGTATTCATTCCACTGAAGGACATATATTTGCTGACGGTCAGACAACTATAAGCCATCAGCTCGGTGCAAAAACAATTCCGTGCGGTATTGCTTTTAATGACCGTCGACATGATGATCACATGCATGATTATCTGACTGAGATATTTTTCCCGAAGCTTGAAGGAAAGCTTATTGTTTACAGCAAGCAGAACAGATATGAAATAGACTGTTATCCGCAGGATTTTCCGTCTTTCAAACGTGACAAAGCAAAGCATGTATGGAAATTTGACGTTAATTTTGTTGCAGATTTTCCTTACTGGCGTAAAGGCTCACTTCAAAACATTTTGGTAAGTGATATTCCGACTGTAAATTCAAATCGTATTCTTACATCGTACTGTCCTTTTGAAATAGCACCGGAAATATATCTGCCTGAGAGTAATGCACCAACCCATATTCAGCTTTATGCTTTGGGCAGTACTTCTAAAAGCTTTACTGTAAAAGCACACGAAAATTTTCCCGTAAGAGTAAAAACGCTTGATTTCAAAGTTATAAATGATAATACAGGCGAGGATCAGAATCAGCTTATTGATGCTACGGCACCACTTGATGAGATCCGTATAAAATACGGTAAAAACATTGTTGTAGCTTCACCGATTCAAGGCGTGAGACTGCAATATTATAATCTGTCTAATGGGGAGATCTGATGATAGCTAAATTTTTTAAAGCACCGACTTACTCAAGCGGATCATGGAGTACATTTGCGAATGACTTTGTATTTGCATCTAATAAAATTACAAGCTATGAATACAAAAAACACTTTACCAAAGTAGGCGATTTTACTATGGTTCTGCCTTTCCGTGAAGATTTTCTCCGTAAACTCGAAGAAAACGGTACTGTGTTTTTTGACAGTGATTGGTTATGGATACAAACATTGAAATATGACGGCAAACAGATAGTTCTTTCCGGAAAGGATATTAAAGGACTTCTTGATACAAGAATAGCTCTTTTCGGTAATACTCAGATATCTGGGGCAGAAGGATATGACGTTGTATCAGGTGACACAGCACACTGTATAAAGCATTATCTTGATAATAACTGTATAGCTCCTGATGACACCGCAAGAATTTTGCCTTTGACATGGGGCGGCGGTGATATAGGTATTTATCCGGATAACTATATGGCAAGACTTGAGTTTATTTCGGACATTGTAAATAAAATGTGCGAAAATGCCGAAATTGGTTATGATGTCAAAGGCAAACTTACACAAAGCGGGTTTGATTTTATCCTGATAAAAGGTGTAGACAGAAGCCATCTGCAAAGCGACAGACCAAGAGTGATTTTTTCGGCAGCACATGGTAATGTCAAAGCTTTTAGTTTCGAACACAGTATTGATGACCTTTACAATGAGATTTATGCAGAGGATGCCAACGGTATTATTAAACCTGTTGCAAGGGGAAGTGAATCAACAGGCATATTAAGACGTGAATGTACTGTTAGCGCAGGTATATCATCTACCGATCCGGCAACATCGAACTATTTTGATAGTCATGTCTTAAACGAGATTGCAGATAATATCGAAAATCACAGCTATAATATAGATCCGTCTGATGCAAGTGGCTATGGTGCCATTTATAATATTGGTGATTATGTTACAGTTCTTGATGACTATACACATAATCTTGCAAGAGTGCAAATAACCGAAGTTACAAAGAACTATAGTCAGGGAAAAAGAAATATATCTGTTGTTTTCGGCAGACCAAAACAGAAGCCATTACAGAAAGTTGTTAATAGTTTTATCAGCGGTACAGCAAGGAGGCGGTGAGTATAAATGGAAAATGAGTTGGATGTTCCAAGAGGTACTACATATTCTTTTTATGTAATAATAACTTATGAGGATGGTACTCCGTATCCGTATAACGAGAATGATATGGTGTTTTTCGGAGTATGCTTTGACGATAGCGATGAACTTTTGATATCAAAAACTGCTGATTATGACAACGAAAACAACTGCTATGTTGTTAATCTGACACCGGAAGACACACAAAATATGATTGTCGGCGAACGCTACTGGTATGATATGGGGTTGCAGACTATAGATGGAGATTTTTACAGAATCATCGAAGCGACACTTTTTAATGTCAAACGATCTGTAACGAGGAAGGTGACACAATGAATTTAACAGGAATTGTACAGCCTTCAAAAAAGATGACCGGAAACATGGCTGCAAGAAAAGTAATTACAGGAACATGCAAATCCAGAGAAACTGTAGAAACAAGCGACCACATCACAACGACTGCAAATCCTGTCGGAACTGTAGCTGAAACAGTTCCGGAGGTTGTAACATACACCATAGAGGAGTGAAAAAATGAGCTATATAAGTACAACTGTATCAACAAATTCGGACGAAAAAACATTTATTAAGACATTTTTTGCTACACTGACACAATACCCGAATATAACTGCTGTTGTTCCGTCTGGATATACTGATTTTAATGAATATATAGACGCTCAATTTGAAATTTCGTCAGGATATCCGACTTTTTCTCTTAAATTGTGCGGCTTTGAGCTTGAATTTAAGCGCAACGCTGCTATAACGAGTGGTGCGAACGGGTATTCAGTAAGCACAAGCCTTACATCGGCTTCTGCTTACTTGAATTTCTGCTCCGGTTCTTTCGGCATAAATACAGTAAACGTCCGTTCTTTTAAAATATGTATCGCTTCAAATAACAGTATTACATATTTGTTATTAGGGCACCATAACAGCGCAGTTCTTTTGTTTTCGGCTATCGGAATATCGCTATCAAACACAAACAGCGCCTGTGCTGTATCAAATACCGATACAATACGAGCGATAAAAAGCACATTTACAGACAGGAACGGTAATGCCGTCACAAAAATTGACAGGTGCAATTACTTATATGACACATCTGACGCAACAAGCGTAGAAGTAATAAAAAGCAAGGTTTTTGTTACGGCAAATTCGGCAAGCCGTGCATTCACGACAACAGGACTATGGGATGTTTCGACCGTGCCTGCCGAAGCCGCTATAAACATAGGCACAAAGCAGTACTATACGCTTGACGCGCATACAATCATGGAGGTGTGAAAAAAAAAAATGCTGCAAACAGACGAAAGATCATTACAGGTAATATTCTCGGCAGCGCTTGCCGCACTGATATCTTATCTGGGAGTTGTTGCGATACCCGTTACAGTTCTTATGGCAGCAATGATAATCGATTATGTCACAGGTATGGCGGCCGCATGGCATAACAAAAAGCTTTCAAGCAAAAAGGGCTTATCCGGCATTATAAAGAAAATAAGCTATCTTGCGCTTGTATGTGTCGGAATGGGTGTTGACTGGCTCATTTACAGCGGTCTTAAACAAGTCGGCATAATTGACCTGAACTACACTATTTTTTTTGGTTTGCTGGTTACGATCTGGCTGATCATTAATGAGCTTATAAGCATTCTTGAAAATCTCGGTTCAATCGGCGTACCGCTGCCGATGTTTTTAATAAAGATAGTAAAACGGCTGAAAGTAACAACTGAAAATATTACAGAAAGTGAGAGTGAAAAACATGACTGACAGAGAAAAATTCTTGCAGCAGGCAAGACAATACATATACGTAACAGGAAATTACGTCTGTAATACAAGGCTTCATCTCGGCATGGTCGTTGACTGGTGTGCATATTCGATAAGTGCCATTATGGACGATTGTGGTTTTATAGGCAAGTATCAAGGCGGTATTTACGGCTTTGCGTCCGATGCCGCAAGAGAGGACAACGGCAAGCTAGGAGAATGGTTCAGAAAAGGCGAAAAAGCACCTCAGCCGGGCGATTACATTATGTTCAGATATTCTGATTTTACAAATGTGCTTGATAAGTATTCAGCGTCACATGTAGGCATAGTTGAAAGTGTTGACGGAAATGTTATTACAACCCTTGAGGGCAACGTTGACGGCTACAGCTATGCATGGGCGGCAACGTCAAGCTTCAAACGAAAGACAAGATATCTTTCAAACCCTGATGTATATGCATTTTACCGTCCTTACTGGCAGGATGAAACAAAGAGTACATCGACAGGCTCAAAAGCTTCGGATATTGATATCATTTATCAGGTGCATACAGTTGACGGCTCATGGCTTCCGGAAGTCACCAACCTTGATGATTTTGCCGGACTTGAAGGCAAAGCTATAGACGGAATAAGTATGCACGTCAGCAAAGGACATATCCGTTATCGTGTGAAGTGCGTAGGAGACAGAAATTATCTTCCGTGGGTGCGTGATCTTGATGACTATGCCGGTATTTATGGAAAGCCGATAGAGCGTGTACAGATGCATTTTTACGGTCTTGACGGCTACATTGTTGAGTACCGTGTATCACCGGTAAGCAGTGATTATCTGCCGTTTTTGCGTGGATATAACGTAATTAACGATGACGGCTATGCAGGCATAAAGGGACTGTCAATAGATAGGCTACAAGCGGTTATAATCAAAAAGTAAATATATTACACGCACGTTTTTTAGCATTTCTGGTGACAAATTGGTGTAAAGAAATGATATAGACAGTATATTTGATATGAAAATATGCTATATATTGTGATTTATATATAATATATATACTATAAATAGTACATATACAAAATTATTGACAGAGTGGGAATAATGGCAAAAACTCCCGAAATCCGCTGTTTATGCGGCTTTCGGGAGTTTATTTTTGTGTTTTGGCGGCAAATTGGCGACAACAGACGACTAAAAAATAATCACAAAATATTTTGTGAATGTTTTTCTGCGTTGTCATGTAATTTTTGCAGCTCAAGCATAGTGTCATTCAGACGTGACGGATAAAGGTGTGCATAGGTCTGTAGTGTTGTTTCGATATTCTTATGTCCGAGACGTTCGGAGATCAGAAGGACGGGTACATCCATGTGTATGAGCAGGCTTGCGTGACTGTGCCGGAGATCGTGTATTCTGATTTTCTTTACTCCGGAGAGCTTGCAGCCTCGTTTCATTTCATGGTTAAGAAAATACTTTGTGTAAGGAAACATCCTGTCCGATTTTTTCAGACCGTAAACTGATGATGAATAGCCCCTGAGCAGATCGGCAAGGAAGGGCGGTATCTCAATAGTGCGTATGCTCTTTTTTGTTTTGGGTTTGGTTATGATATCTTGCTTGTTAAGCCGTGTGTATGATTTGTCAATATGTATTTTACGGTTGGCAAGATCTATGTCTTTGAGTGTAAGGGCGAGAGCTTCACCGGAACGCATTCCCGTCCAGAAAAGAAGATTGAACAGCACATGAGACGGAAGCTTATCGGAAACAGCGGCATCAAATGTGTTAAATTCCTCAACAGTCCAGAACTGCATCGTATCGGCGTTCTTACTGCCCATAGCGCCGCATTCACGTGCAGGATTTGACGGCAGACCGCAGTATTTTACAGCATAGTTGAAAACAGCCGAAAGCTGATTATGCAGGGTTTTAAGATATGTTTCCTTGAAGTCCTTGTTTATCATTTCTGTCTGCCATCGTCTGACGGTCTGAGGCTTGATCTGTTCAATGTGCATCTTGCCGAAGTAGGGGACAAGGTGCTTGTCAAAAAGTGTTTTTTTGCCGCTGTAAGTTGTTGATTTGACACGTGCCTTGCAGTCCTCAAGATACAGCTCCGAGAGGTTCTTGAAAGTCAGGTGCTTGTCAGTGTGGGACTTGTTCAGGAAATCCCGTTCATACTCTTTGGCTTCACGCTGAGTTGCAAAGCCTCTTTTCTTGTGGCGTTTGTGTTCGCCGTTCCAGTCGTAGTAGCGGAACTCGGCATACCATGTTCCGTTGTTTTTGTCCTTGTAAACGCTCATTCTGCACATCTCCTTATTGAAATTTCACCGGAGCTATGATATACTTAATTTGTTACGTGGTTATGTATTCATAGCTTTTCTTTGTTCCCCATCGGTATTACCAGTACCGGTGGGGAACTTTTTTTGTTGTCAGATTTTCCCCAATCTTAACCAATCTTTTAACCAATGTACCCGACAGAAAGTCGGGCTTTTTTTATGCCATTCATTAAGGGAACTTCTTACCGTTCCATACTTTTTGATGATGTTGAAGCTTCCAGATCAGGAGACTTCGGATTTTTCCTCTGCTGTTCCTTCGGTTTGGAACTGACGGTCAAGCTCTGCGTGAAGTTCAGCTTTCATTTTATCTTCCGATTGTTCAACAGCCGCCTGAGAGAGCCTGAGCATAGTATCAATAAATATCTGCTTGGCAAGTTCGGGGAGCTTTTCATACTCTTCAATAAACTTGTCGCTGTCAACAGCTTGGGCACTGATGTTAAACATTTTAAGCGGATCTGTTTCCGGCTCACGATTTAAAAGGTAGTCAACAGATACACAGAAATAGTCGGCAATTTTACAAAGCATTTCATATTTTGGTTCACTAACACCTTGTTCGTAAGTTTGCCATGCTCTTAAAGTTACTCCAAAAGCATCTGCACATTCTTTTTGTGTCATGTTTTTTTGCTCTCTGACATTTTTAATGTTATTTTTCATAGTATAACACCTCCTGTTTAATAATTATAATGTAACATAAAAAATGTTACTCGTCAATGATTAATGTATCAAATCAATAGCAATCTAACATAAATTATGCAATACACACAAAAATAATAACATGATTTTTACATATAGCTAACATAAAAAACGATAGTATTACATTGACAAGTGACATAAAACTTGTTACAATAATATCAATGAAACACGAGGAGGTGAGAAAATGCAGACGGTAATAATTATCGTTCTTGTCGTTATAATCTATTTGTTATGGCGTAAGTATATGAAATATAAGTCGGCATTAGCCGCTTATCTGAGATACTTTGAGGAACAAGGTATGAAAGAACCCACCGCTGAAACTATAAGGAAGTATCAGCGATGGGCAGTTGAAATGATGGTGAAAGATTTTTTTAAATCAAGGTAATCCGAGCTTTGCAGATATGAATGAGGATGCTAACGAACTTGCTACATCAGATATGATCGGAAGAGAAACAGCGCCTACTTTGACAAATCCGCTTTTAATTTTACTCCAAATGTCTTTAGGACGGATCTGGTCGATAAATTCATTTCCTTCATAGGTTATATCAGATATTATACAGTCCGTAATGCAACCGTCACCATAGTTGAATGATGCTGATATAAAGCCTGCTTCATCAAGATTCTTGACTGTATACAAAACATCTTCGATTTTGTAATCTTCGGATAAGCTGTTATAAAGTTGTTCAATATCGGTAAATTGAAGCTCAAAGCTTTCTGAATCTTCATCATATTCAATGGTCAAGAGTTCTTCAAGTTTTAGTAGGACATCACGAACACAATCATAATTCAAACGCACAACATTTCACCTCACTTTCAATATGTAGTTGCACGAATGGTACTTCGTACACTACATAAAGTATACAGTAAAAGGGAGTGAAAGTCAATGTACAAGAAAAGTTTTTCACAAATTATACGCAAAGCAAGAGAAGAACAGGGACTGACGTTAAAACAACTTTCCGAGAAATCCGGTTTCACGACGAGAGCAATTCAGTACTGGGAAAGTGCTGAAAATAATATCAGCCTTGAGAATGCAGACAAGCTTTTGAAAGCTTTGAATTTAAAAATAACAATAGGAAGTCGGGAGGTGACACCATGAGCGAAAAAGCAATGTGCAGAGAGCCGGTCAACAGTACCAGCGTAAACAATGCCGAAAGACTTTACAATAGCCTTTCGGAGAGTGATAAGACGCTTATCAACTCACTGCTGAATATAGCGTTTGCACTTCTTCAGGGAGTGCAGAACGCAGCCGAAAAGCGAACTGTCAGCGGCAATTAAAAGTGCTGATACGTATCAAGCAAAATGAAAGGACTGATTAACAATGAATGAACTGAAAACCGTAAGCATCAACAAAGCTGATATTACCGTAAAGGAATATCAGGGCAAGAGAGTAGTAACTCTCAAAGAGATTGACCTCTGTCACGGCAGACCTGACGGAACGGCAAGAAAACGTTTCAATAACAACAAGCAACACTTTATTGAGGGTGTAGATTACTTCGTCCGAAAAACGGACGAAGCCGCAAAAGAGTACGGAGTAATAGCTCCAAATGGTTTGGTACTTGTTACAGAAAGCGGCTATATGATGTTGGTAAAATCCTTTACAGATGATCTGGCGTGGGATGTGCAGAGACAGCTTGTCAATACATACTTTAACTGCAAGGCAAAACAGCCCGAACCCGATAAGCCGTATGAATACTTTAAAAAGCTCTACAACGGTGAACCCGTACTGACGCTTGAGGATGCCGAACATCTGACAGGATTAAGCGGTTATCTGCTGAATAATTATCTGAAAAAGAACGGTGTAATAACCTGGGATTATCATGTACTGATAAAAGATGAGCTGAAAAAGTTCAAGTCTGATAACCCGAAGGTCAGCAAATTAACGAGCAAAATCACACTGATCACGAAAGACGGCTTTACGGTGATATGCAATGCTTATAAGCTTAACATTGCACAGCCTGAATGTTTTGTACCGGTACAGAAAAGCAAACCGCTTACGGAAAGCATCAAGGATATCAAAGACAGACTTGCGGCAATGAATGTTCTTTTGGACAGGCTCTCCGAATTGGACAGCGGCAATGAAACAGCTGAAAACCTGAAAAGGCGATATGGAGCATCATTCTATAGCACTCTGACTTATATTTCAGCGGAAACAGATGTAACAATATCCAAACTGGACAAATATTTCGGAATAAAAGCGAGGTTATAACATGGACGAACTTATAATATTCCTGCTCAGCGGCTGTATTGGCTTTATATTTGGATATGCAATAAATTGTATATTCTCAGTAGCCAAAGATGCTGATGAGCAGGTAAGGAAGCTTGAAGAGAAGATAACGAAAAAAAAGAAAGACAGACAATAGGAGGACAAATAAATGTTTATAGTGATAAGTAAATATGTTAGAGATATCGAATGCGCAAACGACAAATGTGATAGCCACCCATGCTCATACGCATACAGATACTCGTATGCGGTAAATGTAAGCTGCTTCAGCGGATTGGATATCGCAAAAACAAAGGATGGACTTTTCATAGTTATTGCAACGGATCAAGAGGAAAGAAGCATTCCCCTGAGCGTGCATAAAACGAAAAGGCGTGCTGAGGAAACAATTGAGCACATTTTTAATGGACTCACAAATAATTGCGTCATCACCAGATTAGAGGAAGACGACGAGGAAGACGACGAGGAAGACGACGAGGATGACGACGAGGATGAGGAAGAATGACCGGAATTATACCGCTTATTCTCTGTGCATTTGCAGGCTTTATAATAGGCTTTACACTTAGCTGTGTAATGTCGGCATCAAAAGACGCTGATGAGCAGGCAAGGAAAGCTCAGACAATGAGACATAACATCAATGCAAAATACCGCATTTGTCATAAGTGCGGTAAAGAATGGAACGTATCAGCGAATGTCAGGGGCGATAAGCACTATATCTGCCCTTGCTGTACAACAGTGAAACGAGGTGAAAACAATGCCGGACAAGCTGTTTTTGAACGCAGAAGACGTAGTAAAAATAATGGGAGTAGCCAAGCCTACCGCTTATAAGCTCATGCAAAAGCTGAACGGTGAGTTGGCAAAAAAAGGATACATCACCATACAGGGTAAAGTACCTACAAAATACTTTTTTGAACGCTGTGGTCTTATCGAAACAGCGAAATGAAACAGGAGGTCAAAAACGATGAATGATATAGCGATGTTAATGCTGTGTATGGTGCCTGCGTGTGTACTGTGTGCCATGCTCGGAATAGGCGACGCGGCATTAGAGGTACTTTACGATTACTGTAAGCCGCTGAGAGACAGGATAGACAAGCAGGTCGAGAAATACATGGAGGACGAAGAAGAATGAACGATATAAAAGAAAAATCCGCTCCCGAAATGACAGTTTCGGAAACGGAAAATAAAAACTACGATACTGCAATTATAAATCAGGCAGTCGAAAAAATCAACCCTAAATTGAAAAAACTTAATAAATATGCCGCTGTTATCGCAGAGCCTACCGCAAAGGCTCTGCATGGCTTTTGTAGGCAGTCCGAAGAGTTTGCAAGAGCTGTTGTTGGAACAGACAAAACCTTTCAGGACTGTCTTGAAACGATAACAAAAGACATTGGAAGAGCTGTATCAGATATAGAAGTCTATCAAAAGGCTGTAGAGTTCTTCTTTCCGAGTGCAAAGGTAGAGTTCAAAATGATTATACACATGAGCGAATATGAGCTTAATGATAATGAACCGTCAGCTCCTGCCGAGCCTGTACCGGAACCAGAACAGAAGAAAGACATTGATCTGTCACTTGGCGGTCTTCTGGATTGGTAGGTGACAGCGGCATGAGAAAACAAAGAAAAGAAGATCTGATGTATTTATTTCCGGCTGTGCCGTATGAATACATGAAGCTGATGCAGGATACACCGGGACCGAGAAACTACTGTATTTTCCTTACAAACGGAAAAGAACTCTTTGCAAGGTGCTTCCATCGTTACAAAAAAGGCAAAGAAATAACCGAACGTCAGCGTTATGTATTTGCAAAGGACGGCTATGTAAGATACGGACTGAAATTCGATACATACGGCAAAACGCACTGGGAGATACTGACAGAGTTCAGAGAGCCTGTGTTCCATTCCACATATTACAGCTGTGCTTACCATCCGTTTGATAATAGTTACAATGTTCTTAATTTCAACGCTGTTGAAAACAGCGACATGAAATACAGTCAGCTCAGTAAAGCGGATGAGCTTCCTATATCTTATCTCAGGCTTTATATAAAGCATAAAAATCTTGAATACCTCGTGAAAGCAGGATACGGCGGACTGATAACAGAAGAACATTCGGGCGGCTGGAGTTGTATTTATACGCCCACATTAAGAATACATGCTGACATTGACTGGAAATCAAACAATTTGCTTAAAATGCTCAGACTTAACCGGACGGAGTTCAAAACACTTAAAGACAATGAACGTTATTATGAGGATTTTATACTATGGCGGAAAGAATATCCGAAATACAAGCCTCAGGATCTTCTTTTGCTGTCAAAAGTATTCGGAAGTTCGATAGGTACAGTCGGACATCTGATGCACATTTCCGAAATGAGTATCAGACGTACAGCAAGATATCTTTTTGAAAGCGGTGTTCCGCTGAGAGATTACACTGATTATCTTGAACAGTGTAAAAAGCTTGAATATAACCTGAAAGACACGGCAGTTTGCTTCCCAAATAATTTTTATGATATGCATACAAGATGTACAAGTATCATCAAGTATAAGGCGGATAAAAAGAAAAATCAGGAATTTGCATCAAGGCTTGCCGAAAGACAGAAGTTTGAATTTGAATACAATGATCTTATCCTGATACAGCCGGCAAGTATGGAAGATATCATCAAAGAGGGGCAGCAGCTTGAACACTGTGTGGGCGGATATGCCGAGCGTCACGCACTGGGCAGTACGAACATATTCTTTATCCGGCAGAGATCAGCGGCACATATTCCTTATTACACCGTTGAGGTCAGCAACGATTACCGCATTATCCAATGCAGAGGTTACAGGAATGACAGCCGCAGAGAAAAGCCCGATGAAATCAAAGAGTTTGAAAAACAATATCAAAAATATCTGGAGGGATTAAGGAATGGACGAAATCATCAAAAACAGGCAGTATCAGTCAGCTGTTGAGATTGACCAGCGCATCAAAACAACGGCCAAAGCATTGGCCGAAAACCTTTTTGACCTGTGCGGCTTGTTCTACAGAATGAGCAGTGAAAAGCTGTACAAGGAACTGGGCTATCAGAACTTTGCTGACTACTGCGAAAACGAAGTAGGAATACACAGAGACCAAGGAAGGAAGTATGCAAAAATCGGGGAAGAATTTCTCAATAAAAATGCAGAGTCGACTCTGCATTTTGAAGCCATCGGCACGGAAAAGCTGTACCTATTGGCACGGCTTGACGAGCCGGAACGGGAGCAGATACAGCAGACAGTAAACCTTGAAGATACATCTGTGCGAGAGCTGAAAGCCGAAATCGCAAGGCTTAAAGCGGATCACAAGCAGGAAATTAAAGAGCTTTCGGACGAAAACACCGAACTGCAAGGCAAAATGAAAGAGCTTGTATCCGATGCCGATACAGTCAGAGCCGAGCTTGCCGAAGCCAACGAAAAAATAACAGAACTTGAAAGCCGTCCGGCTGAAATCAAATTTCTTGAAGATGCTCATTCAAAAGAAACTATAAGACAGCTTGAGGATCAGCTTGATAATGCAAAAGAACGTATTGAGGAGCTTGAAAGCCGTCCTGTTGAGGTGGCTGTTCAGGAAAATCCTGAAGCCGAAAAAACAATACAAAAGCTTGAAAATCAGATCACGGAGCTTGAAGAACAGCTTGACAAAGCAAACAGTAAGCCTGCTGAGATCGTGAACATAAGCAATGATAAAGAGAGTTTCAAAGCTTATTATCTTTCCGCTGTCAATGCGTTTGAAAATATGCTGAAATTCGTTTCCGGCTGTAAGGAAAAGGATTTTTGTATCGAGAAAATCAGCAAACTTCTTTACAAATGTAAATCTATGACGGAGGGAATACGAAATGAAACTATATGAATCAGCAAGTATGTTTGCAGAACTGTTTGAAAAGTTTGACAACATCTGTAATTTTGAGCCTGAAACAAATGAACTCGGCGAGTATATAGACGCTGCCGGAAACGTTATTCCCGATATCAACGCATACCGTCAGGAAATTCAGCAGGCATGGTTTGATACACTTGACGGTATCGAGGAGGATTTTGAAGAAAAGGCAGAGAATATTGCGGCTCTTATAAAAAGCCTGAAAGCAGAAACTGAGAGCCTGAAAGCAGAAGAAGCGGCTCTCAGCAAACGCAGAAAGGTCAAGGAAAATCAAAAGAAATACCTTGAAACATATCTTATTGATAATATGACAGCTATCGGCAGAAAGCTTATAGATAAGCCAAAAGCGAGGATATCACTTAAAAGCAATCCTGAATCGGTAGAGATCGCAAATGAAAAAGAGTTTATCAAATGGGCTGAAAGTAACAGCCCCGGACTGCTGAGTTACAAACCAAATATCAGCAAGACAGCAGTAAAAGAGGCATTGAAAAAAGGTGACAATATTCCCGGTGCCGTGATCGACAGAAAAACATCCATAATCATAAAGTGAGGTATCAACAATGGAAAATGAAAATCTGAAAATTTATAATGCCGTGAGAGAATGTCCGAAAGAGGCTTTGAAACCTATATCAGCAGGCAGACTTAAAGGTAAGTCGGACATCAATCCGATGTGGAGAATAAAAAAGCTTACCGAGCTGTACGGTCCTGCCGGTATCGGATGGTATTACGAAATAGTTAAACAGTGGCTTGAAACAGGTGCAAACAACGAAATATCAGCCTTTTGCAATATAAATCTTTACATCAAAGTCAACGGAGAATGGAGCAAGCCTATACAGGGCACAGGCGGAAGCTCATTTGTTGCCAAGCAGAACAGCGGTCTGTATGTATCGGACGAGTGCTTTAAGATGGCACTCACCGATGCAATAAGTGTTGCATGTAAAGCACTCGGATTTGCGGCAAATGTTTACTGGGACAACGACAAAACAAAGTATTCTCCTCAGTCTGATGCGGCAAATACATCATCAGAATCAAAGCAGTATTGTTGTGTGGAATGCGGCACACCGTTTAAACCGTTTACTTCAAAAGGCGTAAATTACAGTGCAGGGCAGGCTTATCATATATGCGAAAAAAGGTACGGCAAGGCAATATGCAAAGCTTGCAGAGATAAAGCAGTGCAAAAGGAACAAAGGAAAGGAACAAAGGAACAGGAGGACTTGATATGAATAATGTATCACTCATAGGCAGACTTACAGCAGATCCCGAACTCAGACGCACACAGTCGGGACTTGCAACAACAAGATTTACTGTTGCGGTTGACCGCAGATTTGCAAAGCAGGGCGAGGAAAAGCAGACTGACTTTATAAATATCGTTGCATGGAGGCAGACAGCAGAGTTTATCTGCAAGTATTTTACAAAAGGTCAGCGTATTGCACTTACGGGCAGTATTCAGACAGGCTCATATACAGCAAATGACGGCTCAAAACGATATACCTTTGATGTAGTCGCAGACGGTGTTGAATTCACGGAGAAAAAACAGCAGAACAACATCGGCAGTAATATAAATATAAGTCCTGCCGATGATTTTGCGGCTATTCCTGCCGATGAAGATCTGCCGTTCTGAATATGAGTATCTACGATGATATCAAACGGCTTGTTCCTATGCGTGAATTGCTGGAACATTACGGATTTGAGATAAACAGATCGGGATTTATAAAATGCCCATTTCATGATGAAAATACGGCAAGTATGAAGGTATATACCGATTCATGCTGGTGCTTCGGGTGCAATACGGGCGGCGATGCGGTCAGCTTTACCGCCCGTCTGTTTCATCTGAAAAACTCTCAGGCGGCACTTAAAATAAACAATGATTTTCGTCTGGGACTCGGCGGCTCAAAACCGAAAATTCATTCAGATAATTCATATCTCAGAAAACAGGCTGAGGAAAAACGCAGGCTTGAAGCCTACAGGAAAGAACACAACGAAAAGGCGGAGGAGTTCCGCAGACTTTTTTACGGCATGAACAAAGAAAAAGATGTATGGAAAAAAGCTGAAATGCAGTCAAGACTTGATTATCTTGAATACTGGTTCAGCGAAAATGAGTGGAGGTGAATACTCTGGAAAATGAAATAATTGAATATACAAAAGAGGACTTTACGGACGGTACAGCTCCGTTTGAATATGTCTATCAGTTTCATGGGAACAAATTCACTGAAAGACAGGCTATTGAAAAAATGGCGGCAATAGCACTTAAAGTCGGTCTGCGTGGGTTCAAGGCTATGTACACCGACTATCTTAAAGAGCTTAAACAGCTGCATGAACCGACTGTTAATTATACACAGTTTGAAAATCAGCCGCTTGAATTACAATGCGGTGAATGGACCGCAAATGATATGGGCGTATATCGTGAAGGCTTTATGCAGGGGACGGAAACAGCCTGTCCTCATCCGATAATGCCTGTACAGCGTCTTATAAACATTGATACAGGTATAGAAAAAATGAAAATATCATTCAGGAAAGGAAACCGCTGGAGAGATCTTATCGTTGACAAAAGCATTGTTTCCTCTGCAACAAAAATCGTAAGCCTTTCGGATAACGGTGTAAGCGTTACTTCCGAAAATTCAAAAGCTCTTGTACGTTTTTTATCCGAAGTCGAAAGCTCAAATTATGACATTATACCCGAAGCAAACAGTTTTTCACGTCTGGGATATTTTGAAGATGAGGGCTTTGTCCCTTTCGTTGACGGACTTATTTTTGACGGTGATCTGAATTTCAGGACCATATATAATTCCATAAAGTCACACGGAAAGTGTTCTTTATGGAGAAATGAAATTATCAAAGTAAGACAGTACAGTACTGTTGCAAAGATAGCAATAGCGGCAAGTCTTGCAAGTGTATTGGTGCCGATATGCAATGCACAGGTATTTTTTACACACTTATGGTCAAGTACTTCGGGAACGGGAAAAACAGTTGCTCTGATGTGTGCGGCAAGTATCTGGGGAGATCCCGAACTCGGAAAGTACATACAGACTTTCAATTCCACACAGGTAGGTCTTGAACGTTATGCGGCTTTTCTGAATCATCTGCCGCTGATGATAGACGAAGGACAGCTTGATAACGGTAAATTCTCCGTTTATCAGCTCTCTGAGGGTGTCGGACGTACCAGAGGAAATAAAACGGGCGGTGTTGACCGTACTCCCACATGGGCGAACTGTGTTATTACAACGGGTGAAACTCCGCTGATAAGACAATCGGACGGTGCGGGAGCGTATAACAGAACGCTTGATATTGAGTGTAAAAGCTCCGAAAAGGTCATTGAGGACGGACAGACAACAGCCAATATCATAAAGAATAATTACGGTTTTGCAGGGCGTGAGTTTGTTCAGTACCTTTACAATACAGAAGGCATAACGGTATGGATAAGAGAACGGTTTGCAGAATACTACAGGGAATTATGCCGGAGCGACACTACAGAAAAGCAGGCTATGGCAGCGGCACTCGTTCTGACAGCGGATGAGTTTTTCTGTAAGATAATTCTAAAAACGAGCGACAATCTGAGTACAGAAGATATTTCAAAGCACCTTGCAACACAGCAGGAAGTATCTGTAGGCAGGAGAGGATACGATTTCTTCTGTGACTGGGTGGGAGCAAATCAAAAACGTTTTGCAACTTCGCAGTCTGCTCCCGAAAACGGCGAAATATACGGCATATTCGGTGATGACGGATATGTATATATCATAAGAAGTGTGTTTTTCCGTACAGCCGAACAGGAAGGCTATAACCCGAAAGCATTGCTAAGTTATCTGAAAGAAAATCATCTTATTGCTACAAGAGGAAAGGCACTGACAAAGTGCAAAAGAATAAACGGTCGTCAGGTAGAATGTGTTGCTCTTGAACTGCCGCATGATGATTGCGAAGATGACGAGCTTCCCGATGATGATTTCATATAATGCGGAACTCTGCGGAACTTTGAAAAGTCCCGAAAGCCGCATAAATAAAGGGGTGCGGAACTGCGGAACCTGCGGAACGAAATATATACCATTTATATTATAACCTGATATATATAAATTTATATATACTCACTCTCTATATAGAGTATTAAAAAACAGTTCCGCAGTTCCGCACAGTCCTGAAACACTGATAAATACAGGATTTTTTTGTCGGAACTTTAAGTTCCGCACAGTTCCGCAGGTTCCGCACGAAAGGAGAATGAAATGGAATTAAGAAACTATCAGAAAGAATGTATTGATAAGATAAACATGCTTGATACAGGCAACTATCTTGTACAGATGGCTACAGGTCTGGGAAAGACTGTGACCTTTGCAAATATTGAACGTCATGGGAGAGTGCTTATACTCTCTCACCGTGAGGAGCTTGTTTCTCAGCCAAGAAAATACTATGACTGCACATTCGGCATTGAACAGGGCAAGCACCACAGCAATAATGAAGAGGTCGTGAGTGCATCCGTTCAGACTATTGTAAGACGGCTCAGAAACTTCAAGCCCGATGATTTCGACATTATTATCTGTGATGAAGCACACCATGCCGCCGCAAAGACCTACAAGAAGATTTTTTCCTACTTCAAGCCAAGACTTTTATTAGGCTTTACGGCAACACCGAACAGGTCGGACGGTGTAAGACTTAATAACGTGTTTTCAAGGATAATATTCAGCCGTGACTTGAAATGGGGCATTAAAAACGGCTATCTGTCGGATATATTCTGCCGCAGAGTTGATATAGGCTATGACCTTTCTGAAGTACATACACGAATGGGAGATTATGCGCCGTCGGAGCTTGAAGAAGCTATGAAAGACACATCCGATGCAATAGCCGAAGCCTACAGAAAATACGCAAAGGGTGCAACGCTTATCTTTGCAGCGTCCGTTAAACATGCACATGATATTGCAAGTAAGATAGACGGTGCAGTCGTTGTCACAGGCGAAACAAAGGAACGTGCGGAGATAATAAAAGCCTTTTCCGAAAGAAAGATACCATGTATCGTAAACTGCATGGTATTCACCGAAGGTACGGACATACCGCTTGTCGAAACAGTCATAATTGCCCGTCCTACGCAGTCCGACAGCCTTTATGCACAGATGGTCGGACGCGGGTTAAGGCTTCATCCCGACAAGGACAAGCTCAACCTGATAGACTGCGTGGGTATCACGAACAAAGCAAGCCTTTGCACAGCGCCGTCACTGCTTGGTATAGACATGTCGGAAGTGCCGAAAAATCAGCGTGACAAGGTACAGGGCGACTTATTTGATATACCCGACAAAGTACAGCTTGCTATGGACACTCCCGAAAGCTGGATAAGGAACACAGAGATCGTTGACCTATGGGCGCAGGAACAGGAATACAACCTGCATGATATAAACTTTTTCAAGATGCCTGACGGTTCGCTTACTCTTTCACTTCCCGAAAGGAAATTCAGAATACCGTGTCCCGACCCTTTGGGAAATGTTAACGGAGAGCCGATGCAGACCACGCTTGACAGATTTTATTATCACCTGCTGAAAAACCATTCCGAAAGCCGTATGCTCTGGGACAGGACATCGGCGGAAAGATGGGGGTCACAGCCTGCAACGGACAAGCAGAAGAACATCATATCAAAGCACTTTTCGGACTTTGACTGCGCCGACCTTACAAAAATGCAGGCAAGCCGCATACTTCAAAGACTGTTTTCACAGAAAGGAGCATGAGAATGACGGAAGCACAGCATCAGTCAGCATTAATAAAATGGTCACAGCTGCCGCAGATCAGGGCAAGATATCCCGAACTCAAACTATTGCACCATATCCCGAACGGCGGCAGGCGTGACCCGATAGAAGCAAAGCACCTTAAAGCACAGGGAGTTAAGCCGGGAGTTCCCGATTTGTGCTTACCTGTTGCAAGAGGAAATTTTCACGGACTTTATATCGAAATGAAAACCGAAACGGGCAGACCGTCAGACGATCAGAAATGGTGGATAAAGGAACTTAACGACCAGAAATATAAGGCTGTGATATGTCACGGATGGGAGGAAGCAAAGAAATGTCTGACAGATTATCTGAGTTAGAAATAAAAGCCAAACACAATGAGGATATGCCTACAGGATTAACGCAGTCGGAACAGCTTTTTTATCTGTCTATGGTACAGCTTTACAGGCTCTTTACCGGCCATGTATATGACAGGACGCAGGCAAAAAGCATAAAGCAGGACATAATATCAGCTTACCGCAAAAACGCTTTTGACGAAAATCTGATAAAACATCATGCAGATATACGCAACCGTTACAGCTATGTTATGACGGAAGCCGAAAAGAACGGCTGCCCGATATGCAAAAGGCTTGTAAGGATATTTGACGGAAGGGAAAAATAATAATGAAAAAGATACCTACTTTATTTGAACGAGAATTTTCAGATGACCACATTGTGAAAATTAAGCCAATAATAACTAAAGGCATGGAATGGGTAATGAACGGTGAAGGCATAGCCACAGTAAAATATGATGGTTCTTGTTGTGCTATCATAAACGGAAAATTTTATAAGAGGTACAGTGCAAAACACGGTAAGTCTGTACCTAAAGGTGCTATCAAGTGCCAAAAGAAAGCGGATCCGGTGACTGGACACTTGCCATGTTGGATTAAGTGCGACAGAAATAATCCTGCTGACAAATGGTTCTGGGCCGCTTATGATTTCAGTAAAGAACATTACTGTAATGATATGGGTGAACCATTGAAAGATGCAACTTACGAAGCAATAGGTTTGCATTTTCAAGGCAATCCTTACAACCTGGATTATGATATCCTTATAAGACATGGTGAGAATATAGTTTATCCTGAACGTTCTTTTGATGGAATTCGTGAGTGGCTGCTTATGAATGGAGATGAAGGTCTTGTGTTTTGGAAAGACGGTGTCCCGCAATGTAAGATAAAGCGGACAGACTTCGGCTTTGAGTGGAATAACAAACTAAGCAAAGTGTAATATGAAAGGATAATGATTAATGAAAGTAAGCAAAGAAGACTATCAAGAATACAAAGTCGGTAATTACTATAGACTGTAGAAGAGAGGGTTGATAATGACAGCAAAAGCATATCTCAGGAACATAAAATATCTTGATGCGGCGATAAACGCCAAGCAGAGAGAGCTTGACAGGTTAAGACATGATGCGGAAAACATTAAGGCGATAAGTTATGATAAAGACAAGGTACAGTCCTCAGCTCCTTCCGACTGCACAAAAATAATTGACAGGATAATAGATCTGTCAAATGAAATAAACTCGGAGATAGACAAGCTCGTTGCTCTGAAAGCAGAGGCGCGTGAGCGGATAAGCCGTGTGTACAGCGATAATTTTATCTCCCTGCTGACAGACCTTTACATAAACAGTATTACGCTTGAACAGGAAGCGGAGAAGCTTGAAGTGAATTACCGTACAGTCTGCCGCTGGCATGGTCAGGCGCTTCAAGTATTCAGGAAAGAAAACGGCATGACATAATGCACAAAACAATGCTTTGATTTTTGACAGTCAATGTCATAGTATGTCATATTACATCGTGCTATAATGGTATTGTAGAAAGTTGCTTAAAAGATAAAATCATCTCTTGCTATTTTCTTATTCTTTCATCAATCTCCTTAAAATTTTGCATGAGAGCCGTCCTGTCCGGGCGGCTTTTGTGTTTGGTGGTATTATGAAAAAGTGGGCTGAAAAATTTTATAATTCAAAAAAATGGAAATGCTGCCGGAATGCTTATATTTCCGAACGAATACTTATTGACGGTGGATTGTGCGAAGTATGCGGAGAGAGTACAGGATATATTGTGCATCATAAGATAAGTCTTGACAGCAGTAATATTAATAATCCCGAAATTGCATTGAATAATAAAAACTTGATGTATGTATGCAAAGATTGTCACGATAAATTTGACGGACATTTCGCAGATATGAGATCTAACAGTCGTCATACAAAGGGGCTGAGGGTATGTTTCGACGAGGACGGGTACCCATCCCCCCGGTCAGACAATGGGCATGGGTAGCAAACATAC
>Ga0326514_10000270_pt1 | contig 35153 bp, 66 predicted proteins | sample 3_2548_0518_D_FD_203653 | JGI IMG/M metagenome (GOLD analysis project Ga0326514, IMG submission 203653) | Bovine rumen microbial communities from UC Davis, California, United States - 3_2548_0518 | ecosystem: Host-associated > Mammals > Digestive system > Stomach > Rumen | place: USA... | reverse complement strand
TTCTTCGATGTATCTCTCGCCTGTCACATCACAGTATGCTTTCTGCAATTTATTATAGCTCTCTACTAAATTGTTGTACTCGTTCAGCAAAATTGCGTACTGGTTGTCTCTCTCTTTCAGTATGCGGATATGCTCCTTGAAGGTTATGACTTTAGGAACAGGAACATTGCCGCAATTTACAGGCTGGTACGTAACCTCGAACCATTCGTCGAACCTATTAAGGTCAAAGAGTTTGTTGATACCGTTCTTGTGCCTTCTGCAATTAACATGATTCATTTTTCTACCTCTCCGTCAATAGAGACAACTCCAGATACATCGAGTCCAATATCTTTTACAGGTACAACGATGTATTTATTCTTCCCTTTTACCTTTAGATGCACATAAACAGTGTAGTGAGCAGGAATACCGTTCAACTTATCCTTCAAATTGTCAACTGTCATTCTGACATCTCCTTAATAATAAAAGCTGCTTAAGGGAACTGAAATATCGTAACTCAGATCCCATGTGTAAGTAGTCCAATAAACATAGTCATTCATTCTGATACCTCCTTATTTGCGTTTCCTCTCACTCAGCTTTCTAATATGTACTGGCAAATTCAGTCTCCCTTCTAAATACATCAGTGTTTCTGATGCTGTAAGGTAATGCCACAAATATGTTGTCATAGCCGAAACATCACCTTCTGACTCTAATTTCCACTCTTCACAAGTAGAAAATATTTCGCATATTAAATCAAGATTTTCAAATATTGTTTTTGAGCGGATATAGGCATCTGAAAAATCCTTAAAATCTGCTAATTTAGATAAATTGCATAAAATCTGTCTATGCAATTTGTTGCGCATTTCATCAAGAGCATAAGGTGTTTTAATTTCTCCTAATTCCTGAATATTTTTTAATGTTTCCACATAATCTTTTATTACGGCTTTTAACATAATTATTTTCCCTTGTTTGTGTCAGTCGCGACACCGTAAGAATACCACGGCTCTGGGTATTTCTTTTTCATCTCCTCACCGATTACATTGAAAATCTCCATTACAATATAACCTTCATACATTGCTTCACCTCTTCAGTTTTTTATTACAATCAATCTCCCCTCTTTTTTTAATTGAACCAACTCTGAGCTAGAGAATCTTTTGGCAATAGTAGGTTGCCAAAATCCTTTTGAATACTGTATTTCATACACATCAATTCCAACTTCATAAATATGAGCTTTAAAGCCATCAAAAATATATTTCATTTATTCCAGATTCTCCTCTATTTGTCTATTTTTGCAAAGCAGTCATCAAGTGAATTTTCAGAATTCAAGCCGTCATTTGCATCTCCAGTGAATTATTGCCGCCACCAAAAGGCAGACGGCTATTAACAAGCCACCAAAAGGCAGAACTAAGTCTTCATACATCATCCCCCAGAACAACAGGCTTTGCACCTTTCACCCCTTCTTGTCATTCCAAGCCAGGGTTTCAAATATGGTTGAATGGAAGTTCTGGATGCACTTTTCAACGTAGTCCGCAAGGACATAATCAGGAGTCTTACAGGCAGTGCTTAATCCATACTTATCAAGCAACATTGCAAGCTCTGTCTTGAACTTCTTCACATCATCTCTGTTCAGCATCCTCGTCCACCTTTACTTCAATAGGATTCCAGAGGTGTTCCATTTCTAAAAGGAACACAACGTCTGCAAGATTAAACTCTTCATCCCCTGCTTTTAATTTAACCTTAGCCAGTGAATAACCGTCATGGCACAAGGATTGGAATCTTAGCGTGAGTTCCTGTAACGTCATTTGTCTCCCCTAAAACGGAACGTCTTCGCTGTAGTCATATCCGCTTTCGTCATCTTCTGACTGGGTAGGGGAGCCATTGGACTGAACCTTGTCACTCTGACCGCCAAGGAACTGAACGCTGTCTGCGATTATGACAATCCTACTGGATTTCTTCCCGTCTTTAGATACCCACCTGTCCTGTTTCAGTGTCCCAGCAACAGCAACCTGCCTTCCCTTCGTAAGCCACTGCTTAAGGTTCTCCGCCTGCTTTCCAAAAACTGTCGCATCAAAGAATGATGCCTCATCAACCCATTGTTCATTCTTTTTGACCCTGCGGTTGACTGCAAGACTCATCTTTCCGATTGCCATGCCGCCCTGTGTATAGGACAGATCCATTTCTCTTGTGAGCCTTCCGACTAAAACAACACTGCATATATCATTTGCCATACAAAACCTCACTTGCCTGCCTGTATTGCAAGCCTTACTTTTTCCAGTTTTATCGTAAATCCCTTTGCAAAGTTCTCGTACATCCTTGCCGTGATGTTATCCTTCTTCCGTCTGGCTTCTTCGGCCTTTTCTTTATATTCCCTGATTCTTTCAGAGTAAAGAACTTCCTTAAGCTCAAGCATCCTGCTTGGCTTCCTTTTCTTTACGGGCAGCTTCCACAGCCTTCCTGTTGTCCTTGCACTCAATGCGCCACATGTCACCGTCAAGCTTCTCAATCTTGAAGACCTCGAACTCAGGCACATCACCATAACCCTCAAACTTTGAGAGCAATACATCCATAGTTGAAGAACCCCACATACACACCTCCTGTAACGAAACGGAACATCTGCGCCATTTCAGGCATTAATATTCATTACTTCCGCAGCTGACACCATCAGCTTCCCTTTCTTGACCGCCTTGAGCTTCCCGGCGTTTATCTGCTGGTAAATCCAGCAGACTGACACGCCTATCTTTTCAGCGGCATCCTTGACCGGAACAAGGTCGTAGCCGTCAAAAGGACTTTGCCTGAGCTTTTCCGTCAGCTCCCTTATCCTCTTGTTGGCCTCATCGACAATCCTTTGGTTCCTGTCAATCTCGTCAATCAGTTCATCGACTGCCATTGCAACTCCTCCAGTTCAAGCCTGAGCACGTCGGCACATTCGTACTCTCCGTTAAGCTCAAGCATAAGAATACGTAGTTTCAAATCTTCCATAATTCCTCCTTGAAGTACCCCCAGCTGAAGCAGGGGGATTCTGAGAGTTCTCACGAAACTTCTCTTTCTGTTTCAACGGACGCTCCAGACTCAGCCAAAGCTTGTTTGACCAGTCCTTCAACGCCCTCCGCAGACCTAAATTCCTCAGCTTCCCTGAGTATCTTAATCGCGTTATTCTTCAGGTTGATTGCCGCATTCAAGTCACGGTTATGCTCCGTATGACATACAGGGCATGTCCAGTGGCGCATTGAAAGCGTCAAGTCCGTCTTTTTATACCCGCAGATATGACAGAGTTTGGAACTCGGAAAGAACCTGTCGGACTTCACGACTGAACAATCGTAACGCTTCGCTTTTTTCTCAAGCCTCGTTGTAAACGTTCCCCAAGACGTGTCAACATAGTTTCTTGCGTTCCTGCTTGCCCTCAAAAGCCCTTTGGTTGTCAAATCCTCAATGCCTATGACATTGTAGTTTCTGACAAGCCTGAGAGATTCTTTCTCGATCCAGTCTTTCCTTGAGTCGGCTATATGCTGCTCCATCTTTGCGACCTCAATCCTTGCCTTCTCACGGTTTCTTGAGCCTTTCTGCTTTCTCGCAAGCCGTCTTTCCAGCTTCCTAAGCTGTTTAAGGTGTGTCTGCTTCTGCGGTATATATCCAAAATCCCTCCCGGTCGTTCCGCATGACGAAACATACATATCAGATGGAGAGAAGTCTAAGCCTACCGCTTGGTTTTCGCTTTTAAGCTTAGGCTGCTCTGCCACCTCAAAAAGTATGCTCGCGTAATACTGGCCGCTGGGATTCTTGCTTACAGTTATGTTGCAGACTTTATCATCTGCGCTGAGCCACTTAGGAAGCTCCCTGTTTCTGAATCTTACCTCACCAATTTTTGGAAGAGTTATTCTTCTTGCGTTCCAAAAGAACTTGCAATTCAATTCCCTGAATGAATTCTTCTGTTTCTTCGAGTGGAACTTCGGGAACTTTGCAAGGCCTTTGAAGAATTTTTGAAATGCACCTATCTGGTCCCGCGTTGACTGCTGCAACGCAACCGCACTTACCTCTTTCATGTACTCATACTGCTGTTTCAGCTCTTTTTCTGTAGGTGCTTTGTATGATTTGTAGATTGCAGTTTTCTCCTGCCTGGTAAGCTTCCTGTCCTTTATATTCCTGTCGTAGAAGTCTAAGCGTGAAGCGAGCATTATATTGTATACCTGACGACAACAGCCTAATGTCTTGTTGATTAAGACTGCCTGTTTCTGAGTCGGATATATTCTCACTTTCAACGCCAGATTCTTCATCGTTATAACTTAACTCCTTAATAATCTAATTTAACCACAGGCGATTCATAAAAAAAAGCCTTGCAGTCACTTTTCACGTGTTTTCACACGCCGAATCCGAAAAGTTGACCACAAGGCATAACCTTACTTGAAGGTTTAAGAAAGGATTCGATTTTCCTAAAACTTCAAACACCGCATTTGTTTTTTTTTCGTTGCTATGCTTTTATAATAATAACAAATGCCTTAATTGTCAACTAAAGCACATGCTTTAATTGAATTTTTTTTTACAGGGGGAATCTGGGCAAAAAAAAATGCGCAGGAATTTCTCCCCGCGCAAAGGCTCTCTCCAATGCCCGTGTAAGAATATAGCACGGAGAGGGTGGTTGTTGTAAGTTTGATTAATGTCTTTTTGGCTGTTATCAGCCGTTTGATTATTCTTCCTGCTTGATTTCCTTCTCGTTCATATACCTCCTGATAAGGTCGTTCGTTGACTTGCACAGGTTCCTTTCCTTTGCGTCCCTCAGCTTCTTCGTAATCGTAGTCTGGGAGAACATGTCTATCTCCTTCTGCATTTTTCCGTCCGCAAGCTCCTTGAGGATGGCGTCCTCACTGTCCGTCAGGATCAGCTTGTCAGGAGACTTGGAGGAGAGAAGGTGCTTTGACAGAAGGAAGTAGAGGTAGCAGTTAAGCGCATGTATGCCCACTGCCAGGATTCCGTACTCATGGAGCGCGAACGCCGCAAAGCCGTTCAGTGCGTACAGGACAAGGGTGAAGTTTCTCATTGTCGGGACGGCATGGACTGCAAACAGAATGAACAGAAATGACGTATAGTTGTAGAAGCTGTTGATATAGAGAAGGACGCAGGCGTAAAGCACCAGGGTCACGGAAAAACCCTTTCGGTGGAAAAAGAACGTGTTCACCGCTATAAGAAGGCAGAAGCCCGCCCTTGCATAGAAGTGCCACTCCTTGTTTATTCCGAGCCTTAGCTCAGCCCCGTTCCCGAACAGCGCATAGGCCAGGTGGAACAAAGTAAGAAGGATATGGATGTAGAATGACAGGCACATGATGGTGTCTGTCTTGAGCATACGGTGCTGCTCCTTGAACCAGTGTGTAATTTTCATTGTAAAACCTCTTGCAAGTGATTTTACAGTATAATTTAAGGATTGACAAGCCAAAGCTACAGGGCGTGTTAGCAAATAAGATAGCAAATCTATATAAATTTACTTACTGTTATTTTTATATATAAAATTTAATTGATTTTTTTCTTTATATATTATATAGTATTAACACGGAGTTTTTGCTGGCTTCTAAAAAAGCGATGAAAAGAAGGAGTTCGATCCTCCCATCGCTCAATACTTAACTCCTTATAAAATAAAGAGTTACAGACTTACAAAAAGTAAAAGATAGCACGAAGTTAGCAAATCCCGTATCGAGGTGCTTATGAGGGTTACGGAACCGTATACCATCTTTCTGAGAACGCTTTCTTCTGGCAAGCAGGTCTATTATTATCAATTCCGAGACGAACAGGGGCGCAGGTCAACCCCAAAATCCACAGGATGCACAACCTTGTCGCAGGCAAGACGTTTTTGTAACAAACTGTACAATGAGAATGCGTTCAGTGTAGTTTCATCAACAACTCTTGAAAACTTCGCAAGAGGTTTCTTTGCTCCAGACGGGGAATACTGCAAGTGGAGGGCCGTAAGCAACAGGCCTCTCAAACCGGAGTCTATAAGACGGTATACGCTTGCATTGGAAAATCATATACTTCCCTTCTTCGGATCTGTCAAAGTGGACAAGATAACCAGTGACATGTGTAAGAAATGGATTGTATGGGCAAGCGAAAAGTGGCAGCCAAAGACGGTAAACAGCGCACAGGGCACACTCAACCTGATATTCGAGTCAGCCATAGACAAGGGGATAATCCAGAAAAATCCTCTCCGTCGGATAGGGCTGCACAAGATAACCAGGAAGCACAGGGAATTGCTGACTGTCAAAGAGATTGCCCGGCTTTACAACAGGGAGTGGCCTAATGAAAGCCAAAGGCAAGCATTCCTCCTGTCATGCGTGACGGGAATGAGGATAGGTGAAGTGCTGGGGCTTACGAAGGAAGATATACGGAAGGGCTTTGTCAATGTGCACAGGACCTACTCAGACAGATTCGGCCTTCAGGAATCCACCAAAACCTACGTCAACAGATATGTCCCCATCCCAGAAGGATTCCCGTTCCCGGAATCAAAGACCAAATGGGCTTTTCCCGCAGAGAATGGGGAAGGGCCAGTTCAAGCCCATCAGATATACAAGTCATTCATAAAAAGGTGCGCCGCTTTAGAAATCGACACAAAGAGCCGAGGATTAACTATACACACCCTGCGGAATTTTTTTATTTCATACCTTCAAAGTCAGAATGTGCCGGAGTCAAAGATAAGGGCCGTTGCCGGGCATTCTGACTCCACCATGACCGACGTGTACACATACTGGACCCCTGAAATGTTCCCGGAAGTGTACGAGGCGCAATTTAGGCTCTACAAGCAAATTACGGAGGCACAAGATGAACTACACGAAGTCACTCAACGTATCAGTCAACGAACTTGAGGCGGCAAGGAACTATGCCGTTGAGCTTACGGAAGGCTACATCCCTTCAGGCAAGTCCATAACAGACCTGTTCTACTCAACGAACCTCAAGGACATAGAAGAGGGTATTGCCAAGCTGAACAAGGTTTCCGAAGCGACATGGCTGCTCTCCGCAATGCTGATATACACCCTTGTATTCGACAAGAACCTCTACCAGCAGTCTGGAAAGCCGTGGAGCATTTACGTTTCCGAAGCCCGTGAAAGAATCGGGCTGTCCCAACCCGAAATATCAGCCCAGATGTCGGCGGCACGCTTCTTCATTCGACACCATGCCAAGCTGAAGAAGGCCAAATGGAAGCCCACCGGAAGCAACAGAAAGCTTGCCCGTGCAGAGTACGCATACGAAATCTCAGGCGACCTGGACGCAACTATAAAGCACCTGAAAGAAGACACCTTCGAGGAGTTCAAGGAGTGGTACTCTTCGTTCAACGTCCAGAAGGCCTTACCGCTCCCGACGGAAAACATACGGGAAGACATATCCGTTTCCCGCAAGGGAGTCCAGATTGACGGCAAGGAACTTTTTTCCGTCAACAAGGACATTCCCGAAGAAGAGCAGAACAGGTTCTATGAAATCGCAGCCAAGGCATACACCCTCATCAAGAACGGCTACAAGCCTCTCATAATTGACGTGTATGACGACAAGGAGGCAAAGTCACTCGTAAGGATGAGGGACGAAGCCAGAAAGAACCGCTAGGCAGACATCGTGGACACCCATTTCGTCCTTTCCACTTCCAGGGCGTTAAGGGTGTCCTTTTCTTCTTTTGTGGCGGCCTTGGCCGTATGCTTCTTAATCAGTACCCCGGCATGACGCAGTTCGTCGGAAGCCATATCCTTGAACTGAACGTCCCCGGTTTTCTTGTACGTGTCATAATACTTCTTGGCACCGTCCAATTCTTCTTCTATGTCTTCATACATGGAAGCTCCTTTCTCCTCATGCAGTTTCTTTACCAAATCCCACATCTGGCCTATGAACAGTGCCTTCATGTACTCCCTACTGTACGGACTGTACGCAGTAAAATCAACGTCCTCAAGGGCGTTCTTGAAGTCATGCTCAAGTTCCATTACGTCATTCATATTTCTCTCTCCTAAAAAAAACGGGCGCACCCATTACGGATGAGCCCTTGAAATCACCTGCTCCGTTTCAGCGGAAGAAGTGCCTGAAAGTGCGACGGGTCATCAAACCACTGGACGCGCAGTATTGTCCTGCTTGTCAAAGGCAGGGGTCTATAGTAGTTCCCGTTTGGAGCCATTACAAAACCTGTCACGGTACCGTTGGTCACAGAAAGAGTAGTCCCGTCAGTCCCGGCAGGGATTGCCGTGAACAACCCTATGTCCATGACCTCTCCGGGCTTTATGTCAACGGTGGACGGCAACGTTATTGTCGTAGCCCCCGCAGCTGTAGTTACCCCTGAAGCCCTGACCAGAACCGGGAAATAGCAGTTGCAAGCCATAAACTCACCTCACAAGGACGGCATTTTTCGTGCCGTCCTTTTTTTTTATGTCAACGCCCATAAGGGCGGAAATGTCACCTTAAAAGGGATTGAACATGTAAGATTTCCTTACAGGTTAGCCGTAAATCGGATAACCATTGAAACCACCACAGTTACAGAACGGTCCAGGACCTGCTCCGTAAGTTGTCTGAAGCGGATAACGCACGACACCGCTCATTGCGTTCTGCAATTCAAGCTGATTGACCTTACCCTGCAAAGCCTCAATCTTGTTCTGAGCCAGTGCATCCAGAATCTTCTGTGTCTGTGCAGTAGTTACTGCGTTGATTGCGGCAGTATTCATTGCACCGTCAAAACGGTTCTGAGCAATGTTTGCGTTTACGCCCGCACCAGTCTCTGCAATCTGAAGCTTCAAATCGCCATTGAGCTGACACTGGTTTGCAATTGCCTGCTGAACTCCTACTCCGACACCTGCGATGTCACGGGCAAGTTCTGTGTACTTGTCACCGAGAGTTGCAACTACATCGTGATAGACTCCGTTCGTTGCCGAAAGAATCTCTCTCTGGTTTGCAACTGTGTTCTGGGCATCAAACCCCCTCTGCATGTCTGCTGAAAGGGCATTTGTGTTACCGTTTCCACCGAAGAAACCACCATTGCCCATGAGCAAAGCAAAAATCAAGAAAGCCCAGATAAATCCAGAACCACCGAATCCGTCACCACCAAACATCATTGGTGAGCCGTTGTCACTTACTGTCATAAGCGTTTTCCTCCTTTTATATTAAGATTTCAATAGCCAAGAAACTCTCGGCAGTTGATAACGAATCAAAGCTTTATACCGAACTGTGACGCAAACTGGTTAATGTCAATGCCACGCTCTTTAGCAAGGTTCATCGCCGTCTGCCTCAAGTCACCTTCGCTTTTGCCAGAAACCATTTCCTGCATTTTCTGGTACGCCTGCGGGTTTTGCTTCATTATTTGGCTCATTCTGTTCTGCAACTGCTGCTGGAGTGCCCCCATCGGGTTGCTTAGCATTTGAAACGGATTCATTTAACCCTCCTAATATTCTCTCTATGTTTGAAAGCTTTTTGTTGACCTCCGCAAAAAGGTCATCCTTCGGTTCCTGGACAGATTCCTCTATGGAGTAGCACAGGAACTCCGACAGACCGTTGTTGCCTAGTTTCTTCAGGTAAAGCTTGCCCGTGTTCGTGTCTGCGAAAATGTTGTATGAAAGCGGCTCAATCATGGCTGCCTTAGCCTCGTCAATGCTTGTTACGAAGCGGCAGTTAATCTGGGGAGCCTGCGGCTGATGCGGAGGCGGGAACTGCACGTATGGCTGCGTGTACGCCTGCTGCGCATTGCGGAAATAGAAGTCATTGACCGGGTTCATCTGATATGGTTGCATTCCTTCCTCCTTACGGGAATACAATACCACCGCATGAACTTTGAGTGACGTAAGATTTGTCTATTTTAAGCTGATAAAAAACGCAGGAAAAACGTATTTCATTCCATGCGCCGGATCAGGGAAATCTTTGCCCTGATTGCGCTGAGCTCATTCGTAATCACGCTCTTGCAGAATCCGAGTGTGTCCGCTATGAACCCCACGTCCTTCCTCTTCATGTAGTACATGTCGAAGACTGCCTGCTGCCTTTCGCTGAGGACAATCTTGCCCAGCAGCCCGTCCACCTCAGAACGTGTAGCAGTTCTGAAGTAATCGTTGATGATTTTTACTGATTCTGACATAAAACTCTCTCACCTTTTTTATTGTTCAGATTGCCACCAGTCTATGCCAGGGTGATTTTTTTGGCTTGAAAAGGCAATTATCGGAAGTTTTTGAAAAAAAATTAAAAAAAAATTGCTGAAACTGCGCATCTGCGCCATTTCAGTGTTGACTAATTAAAACATTTGCATTATATTAAACACATAAGCAACTGACAGAGACAACAGAACCTCATCCGAGTGCATTGATTTATGGCTGAGGTTCTTTGTTCGCCAAAAAAATTGCAAGGAGCTAATATGACTTCACAAAGAGGCCTTACCACCCTCTTCACATTCTACAAACTGACAACAAAGAGCCTTTGGTTCTTTGCCTGAATCGTTTCTCGTTGGTTTGTAGGAGAAACTGGTGTGGTAGCCAAGATTCAGGTAAGGAGCTAAGGGCTTTTTAGTTTTTGGGAGGAGGATAAAACTTATGAAATTGACGACCTATACGATAGACCGTCCTGGCCAATTAGAATTTGACCTAATGGCTAAAGTTGAAAGTGATTTTAGTAAAATGGCAATGGAATACCCTAATTTTTACTCAACCATTTTCTTTAACGAAGAAAACAGAAAAATCACCGTAAAAGTTTTGTATGGCGAGATAAAAGAAATGAGTGTCAACAAGCTTAATATTAACGAGGAGTAAACAGTTGAGCATATCTGGCAACGCTATTGTAGATGAAATTTCAAACATGCGTATCAATTCAATTCCTGAAGCATGGTACAAGACTGTCAGACAAGGAAAGCAGCCTAATGCCCTTGCAATCCTCATCTTATGGGATTTGCTTTACTGGTACAAATGGACAGAAATAAGGGACGAATCTTCCGGTTTGGTAATCGGTTACAAAAAGAAATTCAAGGCTGACCTTCTGCAAAGGAGTTATGATTCAATCGCTGAGAAGTTCGGGATTACAAAGTCACATGCAACGACAACAATCAAATTTCTTGAAGAACTTGGTGTACTCAAGCGTGTGTTCCGTACAGTAACCGTCGGAGATGTAAAATGCGGCAATGTTTTGTTCATAGAACTTATTCCAAAAGCTATAAAAGCTATATCTGATGAATCAAACAATATAGACACCTCTCAAGATGAAGCTTCAAGGGTGTCTGACCAGAACTTGACCCCTATCCCCACTGAGAGGGTAGAGGGGTCAAGTCAAAAGTCGAGACAAATACAATCAACTTCACAGTCGTATTCACAACCGACTTCACAATCTAATTTTTTAGGTGCCTCGGCACCTGATGAGGAGACACAGGCGGAAAGAACAAATGAGAAACCACCTGAAAAAACAAAAAAAGAAAAACCTCCCAAGCACAAATACGGAGAGTTTGGCAACGTACTGCTGACAGACGGTGAGTACCAGAAGCTTGTGGACAAACTGGGAAAAGAAAAGACTGATGCCGTTGTGAAGAACTATTCCGAAATCAAGGAGATGAAGGGGTACAAATACAACTCTGATTATATGGCCTTGTTGAAATGGGGTATAAACGCTTATGAAAGCCAAAGCCGCTCTGGTTCGTATTCAAGAACGAACACTGGCAACGGCAAGCCTTTTTACAGGGGCTTTGATAAAGAAGCTCTGAACAGGAAAATATCCCTGCTTGACGGGGTGGAGGCAATTTATGAGTGACGAGATAAAGACACTTAACTTTCCGACTTTTTCGGCTTTAAATGTTGAGGTTGTCAAAGAGTATGACACTCAAGTGGAATGTCCGAAACACGGAATGTACAATGCACATGTAACACTTTATTCAGACGGTGAAGAATCAAAAACCAGATGTCCCAAGTGCATGGAGGAAAAGGCTGAGGCTGAGAGGGCAGAGAGGGAAAAGGCTAGGAAGATAGAGAATGACAAATACTGCCACTCTCTTAACATACAACCTGAATATTATGACAAGATGATTTGGGATTACGAACCTAAAACTTTTTCACAGGAGAAGGCAAAGGAAGCTGTGCAGGAGCTGATAAACAACAGAACGGGCAAACTTATACTGTTAGGAGCCAACGGTGTGGGAAAAAGTTTACTGGCGAGTATTGCCACAAAATCACTGGGAGGAAGGATTTATACGATGTACGAAATCTCGACTATAATACGCCAGGCTTACACACAAAAGGCAACAAAGTCAGAGATGGAAATCGTAAAGGAACTGGCAAACCTTCCGTTCCTTGCCATTGATGAAGTGGGAAGAATTTCAAATACGGAAGCCGTTCAGAACTGGTTCTCATTCATCCTTGACCAAAGGCATACAAATAAGCTGCCGACCATGCTTACGGGCAACCTGCACTTCAGAAAAAACTGTCCAGACAACGGATGCCCAAAATGCTTCGAGAACTACTTCGACGACGACATCTTAAGCCGTCTCAGGGAAGATACAACAATCGTTTTGATGAAAGGTCCTGACAAGAGGGCAGGACAAAACTTCAAGTTCTTTGCTGACCCAGAGGAGAAAAAATCTTGATTGAAAGAATTGAAGCATACTACGGCAAGAAACTCGGGAGTGAGGAAAAAAGATGGGCTGAGCAGAATCTTGGCGGACTGACAGGAGACTGCCAAGACAAGTTCATGGACGCACTTGGCAGCATCTGTAAAAAAGGAAAGGGATGCCCTGATATTTCCTCTATGTCAAAAGCCTTGCAAGCCGTAACCGGGAAAGCTCCGAGGGTTTACTTCTGGAGCGTCTGCCTTGAGTGCGGTACAGGATATGACTACCGCCTTGAGATGTGTCCAAAATGTTATGAGAAGGGGCTTAAATGTACGGACAAAGAGGTGAAGGTCTCTGACTTCCCGCCTCCAATGAACGTAATACGCTACAACAAGACATTTTTGAAATACACGAACGAGAATGGCCAGCGGGAAATGTCCTGCTACAACTGCGAAGGCAGGGAGTTCAGCTACTGCTCAAACTTCGGCAACCCCAACTGGGACTGCCGTGATTACAGGAACTGCAAGTGTAATGCCTGCTGCTCAATGGAGAGGCGGGCAAATTCAAAGCTGAAGGAACAGAAGGGAGAGAAGCATTACGCTGTACCTTTAAGGGCAGCTGGCTAAGGTTCTGGCTTCCGTGCGTTGCATGGGGTTTGAATACGGCAGCAATGCCGGGCATTGATTTGACAGCGTGGACAGACACGCAAGGAGTAACTCCAGTTACTTTCCGGCCTGCAAGGGGTGCACTCCGCGTCTCTCCTATGCCCTAGAATGGATTAACGCGACTAAGAGCGAAATGCACAAGCAGGCAACTTTGTTGGAGGTTTGAAAAAAAATGAAAGAAGTAGAAGTAAAGTTTATTGCTTCTGACGGAGCAATCCCTCCTGTCTACAAGACAAAGGGAGCTGCCGGGGCTGACGTCTGCGCCTTGCTGGATAAAGACCTTGTACTCCGACGGGGGGAACGCGCAGCCGTACCGACAGGACTTTTCGTTGAGGTTCCTGAAGGCTACGAAATACAGGTACGCCCAAGGAGCGGCCTTGCGTTCAAAAACGGAATCACCGTACTGAACACACCCGGAACAATAGACAGCGACTACCGCGGGGAACTCATGGTAATCCTTGCAAACTTCGGCATGGAAGAGTTTACCGTAAAGAACGGAGACCGCATTGCTCAGGTTGTACTTGCTCCTGTATTACAGGCAGCATTCGTACAGGCAGAGTCCCTTTCCCAGACTGAACGCGGGAAAGGTGGCCTCGGCAGTACGGGAGTATAAAGATTATCTTTTTTTTGGAGGAGATATATGAAAAAGGTAAATGAAAAGAAGGCTGTAAAGGCCGAGAAGAAGGTGTCTAAGAGCGAGACAAGACGCTCTGCCGTACAGAAGAAGCCAACTGCAAAGGCTGCAAAGCCAGTAAAGAAGGCCATCAGTGAAGACGAAGCTGCATTCGACAAGTTCCTTGAAAAGTACGATGCAAACCTCTCAAAAAGGTGCGGACGCAACAAGCTGTACGGAATATACCTTGCCGGGATTAAGAGAGGCAAGGCAGCAAAAAAGTAAATAACCGAATGTCGCAACTTCCGGTTAAAATAGCCGCCGTGCAAGGGGCTGACTAATTCCTGCGTCGAATGGGTTTTGGTGCGCAGAGTTAGCGAAACAGCAAGCACGGAAGTCTGCCGGGCGGAGGTTCATAGGAGTGCAGTGCAGTAAAGAAGGTGCGCTGCTGAACCGCGGGGGGTCCGAGTCCCTCCACAGGCTTTTTCTGGAAGCATTTGGAACTCAGGGAAATCCAATATGGAAAAATGAGCACCATCCCTGTGAGGGGTTCGATTCCCCTTGCTTCCAAGAGTTTCTTCGGATAACAGGGCGCAAAGGGTACGCTGAGGGTGTGTGCAGAGTAAGCGGAGAGTATGCGACAAGAGTAACAAAGGGGCTGTAGAGTTGCACAAAGGCTACAGGAAGTATGTTACCCCGGACAAGACCATAAAAGAATCCGTTATGGCAACCACTCATCAAGTAGTTATCCGGCGGGTGATGTTCTTTGAGTGTTTCGAGAGAAGCAAAGCAGAAAACACTCACTTATGGGAAATGCAGTCTGTGGTCAGACATTGGTTGCGCAAACAAAACAGGTTCCAAAGAACTGGGTTCAATTCCTAGCATTTTCCCATCCCTGCTTTACAAGTTCTAACCGGGATAATGGTTCATAAACTTGTACGCTGTTTGCAGTTTCAGCGTCCATGCTATAGAGAGCGTGGTTAATTGGCATGTGCCGAATAACGCCAAGTGGAGCCTTGTGCAAGCCCAACCTTTAAGCGATTTAAGGTTGCCTTCGGAGATTGGCGGAGTTAAAAGGAGTATAATCTCCCAGAGTAAGACAGAACCTGTGCTTACTCATTTCTGGAGCATCCTGCAATGCTTTAGCTACATAGGCATGGGCAGGTTACGTAGCTACAACGGGTTCGATTCCCGTATGCTCCAAACTGTCAGCATATTCCCCTCCCACCCGCTGACAGTACCCAAAACCGCCATGATGCAGGGCGGCTCCCCTTTCCTTCCGTTGGACAGGTCTAGGGGAGGAACTGCATCACTTTGTAGAGGTATGTCATGCCAGAAAACTGGATAATACTTTTAGCCGTTATATGTGCGAGGACTTACGAAGAGTTTGACAGGGCTTATTCCATGTTGCACAAAACAAAAGGCAGGGGTGGCAAAAGTTCCGTTGATTTGTGGAAGGTCATAAGCGGACAGATGCCAAGCCTTAATTCAGAAGCGTGCAGAAAGCATTACAAGAAGAAAAGGGAAAATCAAAAAAAGCAGGAGGCGTTGCAATGAACCTTACTCCACTCCAGTATTACAAGCTGGGAAAAACGAATGCAAGGAAGATATTAGGACATGTAGCCTCATTGTGTTCTCTTGCGTCAAATGAACTTTCGGTTGAAAGGATAAGGCAAATCTGCGGGGACATATACCTTGCCGTGGATGAGTTCTTGGAACAGGTTGAGAAATTTGAACAGAAAAACAAAAAGGCGAAGGATGAAAGAAAGAATGAAGAAGCATGAGTTGCCTGAAAGGATGGAATTTGCCCGCACTCATACACAGGCAGAGTTTTGCAGGCGTTTCAATATAAAAGGAAGTGGAGCCTCAAACTTTTACAGAAGGTACGGGATTCCCAACACTAAAAGATTTTTCAAGAAGTATTCCTTTGAGGAGATTGCCGAGTACGCAGTCAATCACACCACGATTGAAATTGCAGAGCACTTCAACGCTACAGAACGCAACTGCTCAGCATTTCTTACAAGGTACAAGCTTCCATACATAAAAAGAAAAAGGGGCCGCCCGGACACAACAAAAGTGGACAGGAACGAGATGATCCAGTTCCTGCACCAAAAATATACCTGCGCTGCGATAGGGACTGTCTTCGGACTAACAAGGGAGCGCGTAAGGCAGATTTGCGGAGTGGAGGAAGATGATGAGCTTTGACAAGTGGCAGCCCTTTGACAAGTTCCCGGAAAAGCTTGACGAGGAAGTTTACCTTACCAATGGTAAGGACATAACAAGGGCTAAGTTCGACAAGAAAATGAAGGCCTGGTCGTATGCAACTGCGCTTATGTGGAACGCTACGCACTGGTGCAGGAAGAAGGATTTTGAGGAAATATTCCCGAAAAGAGAGGAAGGCAAATGAGCGTATACAAGGAAAAGGTCATTTATGGACAGCCTCCTGCCGGAATGGTCAGCGTAGAAGACACCGCAAGGATTCTGAAGATTGACAAGAAGAACGTCTGCGGAACGATGCGCAAGTACGGATATGAAAGCTGCCTGTACACGACCGCTTCGACAAAGAACCGCAAGGCTTACTACAGTATGGCGGACATTGAGATGGTCCAGAAGGAACGCCACCTCAAGCACAATTCACCCGGCCCTGTAGTGGCTTTCAACAATGGAGTTAAGAACGGGAGGGTTTACAGGTACAGCAGCATCTGGATGTTCCGGCGCGAGCTAAAAAGAAAATTCGGCGTTAGCATTACGATACGGCAATGCCACGAAATGTTGCAGAACGGAACAAGTTTTGAAGGGTGGTTCATTGACGAAGCAGAGGAGGATTGAGATGGCAAGTCCAATGACGGGATATACAAGGTGTCCCAAGTGCGGTTTGGTTGTGTACGTATGGCAGGACTGCGGTACGTGCTACGTATGCGGAAAGATTAAGATTGAAAGGAAGGGCAAGAATGAAGACAATAATAAACAAAATCATAAATGACTGGACAAGGGTGAAGAACCACTGCCGCACTACAGTAAACAAAGAGTTTACAGACAAGAAGCCTGATGAAAATTTTAAGAAGAAGCTTCTTATATCCGAACACACCCCGATAAGGCTTCTTGAGGTTGACTGGTCTTGGAAGGGAATCAAGTATTGGGTTTCAACTGAATGGAGTCGTCACCGTTTTGAAAAATTCATTTCCAGTTCTAGGAATGACAGGCAGAATAAGTTTGACAGGAACGAGGCAAGGCAGGACAATCCTGTAAACTTTGACGGATATGCCAACGCCCAGAACCTTATTGACGCTTGGAGAAAAAGGCTCTGCCATTGCGCAACAAAAGAAGCAAGGGAACTTGCGGAAGACTTCAAGAGGGAACTTGGGAAGACATGCCCGGAGATAGCTGACGTTCTTGTACCCAACTGCATCTACCGTGACGGCTGCCCAGAGTTCAAGACCTGCGGGTATTTTGAAAAGTTCTTACATTGGTGCAATTCAAAACATTACATACTTCTGGACATTCAGCAAAGGTATGACGCCTACAACAAATTTTTTGGAGAAGACAAATGAAGTTTGTATTATTAACGGTTCTATATACATTGAGGAAATAAAAAAAGGAGCAAAACAATGAAAGAAGAAAAAGAAATGGTAAACCATCCACAACACTACAACGGTGACAGCCAGTATGAGTGCATCAAGGTTCTAAAGGCATGGATGTCAGAGGACGAATACCGTGGATTCCTCCGAGGAAATGCCATCAAATACATCTGCCGTCTTGGGAAGAAGGACGAGGCTGTGCAGGAGATGAAAAAGGCGGCTTGGTATATAGACAAGCTGATAGAGTCATATAACAAATAAATCTAAACGTGGAGGAAGTACGACATGTCTCAGGAACTATGGCATAGAATTACGGAATACCAAGGCCACTCCTTTTCAGGGGAATGGGAAGTCTCATCATGGGGGAACGTCCGCCGCGTTTCCGACCGGAAGCCCATGCCGTACTACTCCGACAACCGGGGGCTCGGCTACCTCCGCTTCAAGATGTACGACACGGAAGGGGTGAGGGTGGCCATCAAAGTCCACAGGCTCGTTGCACTGAACTTCAAGACAGGCCCGGATATGAGCGTCAGGAACCTTGAGGTGAACCACATAGACGGCAACACGAAGAACAACTCCATATCAAACCTTGAGTGGGTTTCCCACAAGGAGAACATGACGAAGCTCAGGCTCTCAAGGCTCAAGCCGTGCTCCGAAATGCAGCTGGCCCTGAACTTCGGATAAAAAAATTGCTGAAATGGCGCAGATGTTCTGTTTCAGTATTGACAATTAAAGCACGTGCGTATATTATAAATAGTTGGGCGAGAAAACCACTTCCTTTAGGTAGGGGATGAATCGCCTAATGCAATAAAAATACTCAGGGAAGCTGAGGAATTTAGGTCTGCGGAGGGCGTTGAAGGACTGGTCAAACAGGTTTTGGCTGAGTCTGGAGCGTCCGTTGAAACAGAAAGAGAAGTTTCGTGAGAACTCTCAGAATCCCCCCGCTTCAGCTGGGGGTACTTCAAAAAGTCATAGAGAAGATTTATGCAATTCGCGTGCTTACACAAATCTTTTCGGCATAGTTGAGATTTGATTTCCTTAGTCCTTTTGCCTGTGTGTGTACGCGGCCCGGAAACGGGTACATGCAGGTGACAGGACTTTTTTTTAGAGGTTCAGGTGAAAGTATACATAAGCGGCCCGATAACAATGGCTAAGGACTATGAAGCCCGTTTTGCAAAGGCGGAAGAGCACCTTGCCGGGCTGGGGTATGGAACAATCAATCCTGTTGATTTCGGGAAATACCTTGAAGAAAAATATAAGGAAGAAGGAAAGACTCCTAAATGGGAAAACTACATGAGGGGAGACATAGAACTCCTCTTGAGTTGTGACGGGATATACATGCTGAAGGGCTGGGAGAAATCAAAGGGTGCGAAGCTTGAGCACGAGATTGCCACGGCACTGAAGATTAAGATGATGTATGAGGAAGCATAAAATCAGCCTGGATAAAGTCCAGGAAGCGTTCAATGCCGCAATAAAGCGGAGGGACAAGAAGTGCATGATAGACGACTTCGACCCGTGCTGCGGACAGCTTGAGTGCTCCCACTTCTACGGCGTGAGCGAAAGCCCTGCGCTGAGATTTTACCCGCCCAATGCTTATGCACAGTGCCACCTCCACCATTGGCGGCACCATCACGGGAAAGGGCGCAAGCATTGGTATGACAACTGGATGACACAGTGGCACTTCAAGGACAAGTGCAGGAACTTAGCGCTGAAGTTTAAGTCCATTAAATATACGGACGAACTGAAACTGGAGATAATAAGGCTATGCAATGCTGACAAGTTGGACGAGCTAAAGGAACTGATTGAGGAGAATTTAACATGAGCATGAGTGGATGGGCAGAGAATGAAGTCAGGATTGCCTGCAAGAAGGAAAACCCTGACTGGGACGGGACAGACTTTGATTACGGATGCGGATGCTACCAGTCAGCACTGAAGGCATACAAGTCTTTGTGCGAGGACGGGCACAGCAACAATTCCTTTGCAATAACAAGGGATATACTTATCCGCCTTATGAACGGACAGCCGCTCACCCCGATTGAGGACACGGAAGACACATGGAATGAGATTGACTCCAAGGAAGATTTTACTGAACACCAGTGCAGTAGAATGCCCAGTTTGTTCAAAAAGGTCTACAAGGACGGCACGGTTAAATACCACGACGTTGAAAGGGCTGTGGCTTATGACACGAGCGGCCACGGATATATTGGCTCCGTCACCAACATCATTGACGATATGTTCCCGATAACAATGCCTTATTGTCCGCCGACGGGACGGTTTAAGCTTTATACGGAAGATTTTTCTGCAATAGGGTTCCCGCGGGACAACGAAGACTACAACACAAGGGCTGTCCATTATGTCGTTACGCCGGAAGGGGAGCGGGTCAATATAGGCAGGTATTTCGCTGACACCGAAGAAGAAAACATGGTTGAAATAACAAAAGAAGAGTACGAAGAGCGGCTGAAAAAACGCGCCAAGCCATACTAAGGGAGGTTTACATGGTACCAATGCTTATTATATCAGGGGTCGTAACCTTGCTGGGAATAATCCTTTTGCGTAAGGATAACGACATGGGGGTATACCTTTTTGGATTGGGCATTCCTTTCGTGATGTTTTTCGGACTACAATCTATTTCCCTTGTCCAAAAGATCAACTCAGTAAGGGAGCTGTCAAAGAACATACAATACCTGACTGCGCTTGATGTTGCGGACATAAACAAGAATGTTTCCCACATAAAGACACACCCCTTCATGTATAAAATGCTGAACACTGATGGGATAGAGTACATAAGCCTTGACAGTGCAGGAAAGTTCAAGGTTGAGGCAGACGGAAAATGAGCGAGCCATTTGATTTTCATGTTGATTTTCATGGCGTCAAGAAGGCCACTCCCGATGACTGGAAGGAGAATGAGACTCAATGGAAGCAGGCTTTCCGAGGCTTGACCGCTCTTCAAGCTTACTGGGAAAAACAAAAGCTGCTGGCAGACGAAATAGGAAAGAAAATAAATGCCTACATCGAAAGGAAGTGTGACGAATACAGGGCGAAAAACAAGATCCCGTTTACTGAATGGATGGACGGGGTCCGTTCGATTCAGGTAAACGGAAAATGGGAAGTCTACTTCAAGGATAAGCTTGTCTGCGGCGTAAGGATTGCCAGCATGACTTCCGAGCAAACCGGGGAGTTCTCCATTACGCTGAAAAAATGCAGTTGAGTTTTATTAAATACCCAAGGAGATACAGGATGACTATCATAGATGAATATTTAATAGACGGCTTTATTGAACGTATGAACAACGGCGGTTTAAGAAAAGAAGACGAGCAACACTTCATTACAAAGGTCAATGAACTCCGTCAGGAAATAAAAGAGCAGGCGGCTGTTATAAAGTTCCTGAAGAAAGAACTGCAACACAAGACGTCCTACCGCCAGGTGATGAAAAAGCAGTACAGGGAACTTAAACAAACGTATGATGCATTGCTGACTAAACGAAATCCAGTTGATACAAGATTTGCCAATTTCGTAAAAACTATGGAGGAAGAAAATGAAAATTAACAACCACATATTGCCTGACAAGGTAAACGTTCTTGGAACAGATTACAAGATAGTTTATGACACGAAAGAAGATAATCCAACTATGGAAGGAAATGATGGATATTGTGACCCGTCCGTACATGAAATTCATATATGCAAAACTCTGTTCCTGCCGACAGAAGATGCTTCGTGTGTAAAAGATTTACCGTCTTACGGAAGAAAAGTTATAAGACACGAAATTGTACATGCTTTCATTGAGGAAAGCGGACTTGCAGAATGTTGCTCATGGGCTAGAGACGAGATGCTTACGGATTGGATTGCAAAACAATTCCCCAAGCTATTTGAATGCTTTAATAAAGCAGGGGTAGAAAAATGACATACGATGATTGAGTAGCAGAGAAAAAACGCTGAACGGCTGGCGATAATCAGTCGTTTCCAGGCTTGGCCTGCGAAAGCCCGAATGGGCAGTAGTTGGCTTGAAATGCCGGGCCTACCAGCGGGATTCACTGGATGCGGTTTGTAGGTGTGCTGCTAAACAAAAAACCTTCCCCTTACATTAGCTGCGGAGGGAATCCGGCGTGGTCTAAGCACCTCTAACACGCCCGCAGGTCCGACTCCTGCGGCAGCGCAGAACAGGACGGGCTCAGTCTTGCCGTCCTGCCTAGCATACTCTGACCCATCTGTGGGCAAACAGACGCGCCGACGTAACGGATGGGGGCGCATAGTGCAGGAAGGGCTTTTAACCCTTTTGCCCGGTGCTAAGTCCGGGAACCCCCTTACTGGAGTTAAAAAGATACATGTTTCCGTACAAACATACAGGCAGTAAGTATTACAACAAGAAGACCGTAGTGGATGGGATAACCTTTGATAGCAAGAAGGAATCCGCAAGGTATCTTGAACTTAAAATGATGGAAAAGTGCGGGCTTATATCCGGGCTGAAGCTTCAGGTAAAATTTTCTATCTGTCCAAAGGCAGGTGGGAACAAAAGGGAAAGATTTTACATCGCAGATTTCGTTTACGAGGAAAGAGGAAAGGCTGTCATTGAAGATGTCAAATCCTTTATCACGCGAAAAAATCCGGTGTATAGCTTAAAGAAAGCCCTCGTGCAGTGGCAGTACCCTGACTATATCTTTAGGGAGTCATAAGGAGTGTTTGCATGGAAGTCGTAGAGGCAAGCTGCTTCGTGCAGCCAACTGAAGGTGGAAAGTTCATATTAATGCCAAGGACAAGTACGGACAGGTCACTCCTCAACGGATTCGTTGACGAGAAGAAGGGGCGCATTGTGCGCGTCAGGGTTATGAACAGGGCACAGCCCAAGACTTATGACCAGACGAAAACCTTCTGGGCCCTCGCCGCACTCCATTACCAGACCTTCAACGAAGGCTGCGCACCGACCTCCAAGCAGCTTGAGTGGTGGTATGAAGACCTACTGAAACCTGAGCTTTTCCCTGTCCGTCCTGACACAGCCCGCGAGGGAAACATGAAACCGAAGGGATGGAGTGAGGTAACAAAGGAAGAAGGAATCGAAATCATCTCCAAGATGTGCACACTCATAATGGAATCAAACAACATACCCGAAGCGGTCGGAGGCTCAGTGAGCGACATATTCACATGGCTTCAGGGCGAAAAGAACTCACTGTACAAAGACCCCTCTGACTACCATGAAGACGGGACACCGCTCTCACTTGAGGAGTGGGCGGACAAGAACAGGTTCTGTATGTGCACGGGGGCGTTGGGAGGCGACGTGTGCCACATAGTATCAAGGGGCGAGGGAAGGGGATTTGAATGGCTCGTAAACCAGTCATGGAACCTGTACAGGGCACTCCACCAGATACACCTGGACATACAGCACGGCATAAGCTGGGACGCGGTGTTCGACGGTTGCCAGAGGATAATCGTAAACGTCAACGGAATGGAAGTCCCGTGGCAGGGAGCCCCCTGGCTCAAGCCGAGGGTGGAGAGGGCAAGGAGGCTCTTCAACAAGGGCCGCGAGATGATTCGTGACGGCTACAGCCAGGAAGAGGTCATCAAGGCCCTTTCATACTCCGACAGCGAGGAGCACGACGTAAAAGTTGAGAAGCACTCGATTGTGGACACAAGGAGCCTTGTGGAGATGGCTGCAGAAGAAGGAAACATACCGGAAGATATTTATTGAGGGGAAGTATGGAAAACAATTTATTTGACGGTGATTCAGTAGGTGAGTTAATCAGTGAGCTTAATTATCTGGGAAAGACTCTTAGGGATTATTCCGACCTAACCGGAGCTGGCAGTGACCTCCCGTTTGAGTTGAGACAGAAATATTTCACCGCTGCACAAGCCTTGACAAAAGCCGTTCATGCCCTGATTGGCGCTAAGGATTATTTGGAGTTCAAAGGCGGAGAGGATGATTTGAAATAATGGAGGAGGTTAAGAATGGTAACACTGACGGATTATGAATTTGACAATGTTATGGCAGCTTTGAGGGAGTTGGACTCCCAGGGCAGCCTTGGGGCAAGGCAACTGAAAGAAAACCTTTTAAGGAAGAAGCAGAACGAAGATGTTGTCCTTGACCTGGACAACACAAGGGCCCTCACCGTCATAAGCATGGGTGTCAAATACCAGATAAAGACAATGAGCAGGAGTGACGAATACGCCCAGCTTGACGGCCCCAGCTGCGACGTGAAGCTGTACCTGGGGCCAGTTGACAGACAGAAGGCAGCAACCGAGGAAAGGCTCAGGACCGACCTTGATTACTGCAAGGCTCTGCTTAAAGATTTGGTCGAGTACAAAGACGACACAAGCAGGAAAAGGGCTGAAAGATTCCTGAAGGAGGTGCCGGAGGATATATTCTAGGAAAGACAGAAAGGAGTGGATTACATCCATAAACTCATATCAAAGGAGATTGTCGCATGAAAGAAGAAGTTGAATCAAAGTCAGTTTCTGGACTCATAAAGGAGCTTGAAGAAATAAAAGACAAATTTGGTGATGTATCATTGAATTTTTGTAAATGCAAAATGCTGTCATCAGCTGTTGATGAAAAAGCCACTTGTTATGCGAATAGAATTGATTGTCTTCAGCAGGGAGAGATGTGCCTGACCTATGGGGATTTAGAAGAAGCTTATAAAGAAGGATACAACCAGTGTATTGAAGATATGCGCACCATGCTTGATGTTAAAGTACATATATAAAGGAGTGTGTAATACATGCTTGTACAAGGCGACTGTTACGAGATAATCCCTACTCTCCCAGATAACTCCATAGACTTGGCTATAACAGACCCTCCATACAACTTCGATGGCCAGGTACATGGTGGCGGGATGTTTGACCCGTTCATGGGAAGCGGCTCTACGGGAATAGCCTGTCTCAATAACAAGAGGAATTTCATTGGAATAGAGAAGAATGAAGAATATTTCAACCTTGCTTCCGAACGGATAAAGGCAAGGCAGGACGAAATAAACGGCGTGGGTACTTTGTTCGGGGAGGCGATAAAATGACAAGAGAACGAGCAAAGAAATTGCTGCCTATAATACAGGCGTATGTGGAAGGAAAGAAACTACAGTACAAAATAGTCGGATATGATGATTGGCACGATGTAGATGATGAAGATGGAATAAATGAAGGTACACGCTACGAATACCGTATCAAACCGTCAGAAAAATATAACGAAATATTCAAACTGAAATCACTTCTTGAAGAAAATCATATTCCGTTTGAATGGATAGAGCATAACGATTTTAGAAATGGGTATCAGATTTGCTATCCAGTAAAAAGCGAAAAGCGTGTATGTTCTGTAATCGAACATTTATTCAGTTACGGCAATGAAAAAGACCTTCTTGAAATACAAGGACTTTTAACAGCGGAAGAAGAAGAGTATGATTCTGTCTTGGGAAATCTTACTGCTGATAATGTCTTTCAAAGGATTCTTTCGCATTGGGAGAAGATAAATAGTGTCAAGCCGGAAGAAGATGGGGAGATTGCATCCATCGAAGAATTAAAGGAAGCCATATTTTCCAAAAAGAAAGAAATCCAATCCAAAGGAGGGGATGCCAGCTTATTCCTTTACATAACCATTTCTGAAAATATGGTGAAAGCTATCGAAAAAAGATACTCATGCGTGTTTAGAACTGATAAAGGATGTGTTAATACTTTTTTGGGAATACCCTTTGTGGTTGGAGACAAAACAAAAGTTGAAATTAAAGACAGGCTTGTTGAATTGTTAAAAAAAGAGTGCGAGAAACCCGCTTCATGCCGTTTTTCCAAAAAAGGAATAGAACTTGACAAAGTGGAGGGTCTGCTGTCCGAATTGTCAAAGAGAGGGGTTTTTATCCTTGCGAAAGAGATTGATGCAAGGCTGTTTCCAGGTACAGACGGAAAGCTGCGAATGGAGGAAATGGATTGTACAATCAAGTTTTTTGAAGCAGAGAACACTAAGGAGAAATGATGAAAAGCCGACTTTCTTTAAGGCAATGGTTCTTTTTTCACTCAAAGAGACGTTTTCTTGTCCTTACAGGGGGAAGAATGACCGGAAAATCTTACGTCATTAACAGGTATGCAATACATCAAATGGCCAAAGGCAAAGCCGTTTTGTACGTAGCACAAACTGGAGTTTTGTGCAAGTACAAATTTGACGAATTGATGGCTATAATCAGAGAACATCCGTTCGATGAAATCCATTTCTTCCACCCGACCAGAAAGATTAGCGACATGACCAGTAAAGGCCTAATCAGGTTTATTCCTGCTGAATATTTCAAGCCGGAAGAGCTTAAATGCCTTGAAAAATTTGACATAATACTCTGGGACGAACCCCTGCACATGCACGAGGCTATTGCCAGGGTAAGGGTGGCGGAGGCTGGGTTGCACAGGAGATTTGAAAGGGTCAGGCTGGCCGGAACCATAGCCGACTGGCTTGACTACCAGAAGACGAAAGGTGCGCTCAGGAAAGGGGAAAAGCTCGCCATCTGGAGGCTTCCCCGGAGGAAAATCAAAAAATTGCTCGAAAATTCCTAAAAAAAATAGAAACATAAAGTGATTTTTAGTGTATTATATCTGTAATTTCTTTCATAATTAAATCCTTTATTTGGCAGGCCGTAAAAAGCCTGCCATTTCACGAGAGTGACGAGGCAGGAACATCTCACACTGTCCCGTCACTTTGGTTTGCCAGAGTGCGGACCCAGCCGAAGGTGAGATGGCGGCTGGGTCTTTTTGTTTTTACAGGAGATGTATATGAATCGACTTTAATTTTTAAGGAGCGTTTTCTATGAACGAATTAATGATTTTTAAGAATGAAAGGTTTGGCTCAATCAGGACTACCGAGATTAATGGCGAAGTCTGGTTTGTAGGAAAAGATGTTGCCGAGGCTTTAGGATATACAAACCCGTCAAAAGCTATTTCAGACCATGTAAATGAAGATGACAAACTCAATAACGATTCGTTATTGAGTTTAGGACAAAGAGGTGGATGGCTTATCAACGAAAGTGGCGTCTATTCACTTATCTTTGGCAGTAAGCTTGAATCCGCCAAAGATTTTAAGCACTGGGTGACAAAAGAAGTCCTTCCATCTTTAAGAAAGACTGGTTCTTACACACTTACCATGCCCCAAGTGTCAAAGGATGAACTTAGCGTAATGGCAGAGCAGAGCAAGGTTGCAAAGGCAAATATCTATCTTGAGCTTTCAAAGAAGTATGGCGGCAACAAAGAATACGCCCAGATACTTGACGCTTACGCAACAAAATCGCTTGAGGGAAAATTCATCCTCCCGCTTCCGAAGCTTAAAGAAAAGAACTATTCAGCCACAGAAGTAGGAGAAAAGCTCGGCATTTCATCAAAAATGGTGGGAAAAATAGCCAACAGGCTTGGCATAAAAGTGGACGGAAAGTATGGCAAATGGTACATCGACAAGTCCCCCTACTCAAACAAGGAGGTCAATACGTTCAGGTACACTGACGAAGCTGTAAGGGCCATAGAAAGGGAGCTTGCTTCTTGACAGCCTGATTTTGGGCCGAAAATTCCTAAAAAAAATCTGAACGGGTACCCTAGAGTCCAGAATATTAACCGGAGGCGGACATGGACTCTCTCTCTCAGCTCCCCATTTACGGATGGGCGTTCCTTACAATAATAACCGGGGTGGTCGGCTTCATACTCTACAAGATAGTGAGGGTCAACGGGCTGGCAATAAAGGCAGGCGACAAGGAGATAAACCTCTCGTCCAGGAATGCAAGCATAGTCAAGGTCGTCACTGAGTACGCAGACTTCAAGTACAAGCTCAACGACGAGCTTACAGAGGCAAAGAAAGACCTCCATGACAAGGCAAAATGGACGACCAACATGCACATATCCCAGTACATCAACCGCCTTACGGCAGAATACATGCCGCTCCTCAAGGACTCGAACTCAGTCGCGAGGGAAATCACAGCATCGGTGTTCCCCATGCTGATGGAACTCGTAAGGTCAAAGATGTTCGGTTTTGCAATGACAATATACGAGAAGAACCACCTGTTCGACAAGGCGGATGACGAGCTGAGGACCCTCGCCAAGCTCAACTACGGGCGCATAGCCGACATATTCCGGGAGTTCGTGAGTGTCAACTGGTGCCAGTTCCTTGCCCCCTACGAGGTGCTCCACAACGTCTGCATAAGCCTCGCCCCTGCAGCAGAGGACATGATGTACTCAACGCTCGTAATGTACCGCGACTACTCCCGCTCGAAGAAGGAGATGGCCGACCTTATGACGAAGGTTGACACAGCCGTAAGGGGAAGCGTCCAGAAGGACGGCGTGATGCCCGTCAACTACCTTACGGTCGCGGACAACTTCTACAACCCAAGCTCGGGAATCAACCGTGATTTCATAGAATCCTTCCTTAAAGGAATCCAATCTTAGATACTCTCACCCTTTTCCTTCAGGAATATCTTGAACTTCTCGCAAACGGCGTCATTCGCAGGATGCCCGTCGGCAGTCCCCCAGAAGCTCCTGGCCTCCGCAAGTGCCTTGTCAAAGAGTGCCTTGCAGACCTCGAAGGTACCCTTGTTCCAGAACTTGATCCCCGCGTCGTCAGACGCTACGAACGCATTGTTGCCCTTGGAATCCTCAAACCTTGCGACGATAGTGTACAGGGCAATCCTGTTGTTGTACATCTCCATCCGCTCGACGAGCCTGTAGCCTTCCTTTGCCGCGTCAGAGCAGACCTCCTCCTCAAAGACCTTCTCAGTCATCCTGTTCTGCAGCCAGACCTGCTCCATGAGCTCAACGTCGTCGCATACTGCAACATTTTCCTTTCTTTCTTCGTAATTCATATCAGCACCTCTCAATTGTATTCTTACAAAAACTCAGCCGCTACATAAGCCACAGTCTCACTGTTCGTGTCCATAATCCTTTTGTTCTGCTTCATCTGGTCAATGGTAAACCACCTGTACTTAGTCCCGGCAAAGGCGTACTGGTTTTTATCCGTCCTGCCGTCAAAGGCAACCTGGCAGAATTTATGGTGGTAGGTCTTTGTCATCCCTGCCGACACAGACTCTTTGGTTACGTCCGTTTCCGTCCTTTTTATGATTTCCGCAGGCTTAATCCCAACCTCGTAGCGCAGAAAATCAAGGAATGATTCGTCAGTATCAGCCTTTGTATACGGAAAGAGCCAGGACTTCCACCTCTTGTCATACTTGAGGAGGAAGCGGTTCCTGTCCTTGACTACTGCAAGCGTAAAACTATGGCTGTTATTACAGGCGCAAATTTCACGGAACAATGTCTCCACTGAATATTTGCCTGTAAACACAGAATGAAGGAGCACCAAAAGGTACAGGCATCCGACAAAGGCAATGACAACTTTTTGCCAGACTGCGGCACGGATTATATCCTTGTAGGCTATGACGACAGTTATAATGTAGCCGATAAGACAAAAAACACCCTCCGCTACATCCCTGCGGTTCCTGACGTACTTAGCCCGATTTTTAAGAAGGTCAAGAAGCTTTCCCTTATCTATTTCCATAAAAATTCTCCTGTACAAATATTACCACACACCAAAGAAAACCTCTAGTTGTACGTCATAACCCAGTCTGGGGTACAGTGAAGGGCCTTGCAGATGTCGTAGAGACGAGGAAGGGGAATGGCACGGTTCATTGAAATCTTTGTACGGGTTTCATAAGTCAACCCGACTCCAAAGGTCTTGTGGGTGTTTTTATACCCCTTAAACTCTCCCTTTTTAATTCTTTCTTGTGTCAAGGCAGCCTTTGCCTTGCTCATCTTTTCGGCCCGTTCTTTTTGAGCTTCTGACAGTTCAGGACGGGGAATCTTTTCGTAAAACTCCGTGAGCTTATCCATCCAATTGTCGTTATACACCTCTATAAAGAGCATTCTAAGCGGTTCATAGGTAAGCCTGTTCCATCTGGGTACCCCATATTTGTCCCAAGGGGTCTTGAACCTATCCTTGATGTCATACCCGGTAAAACGGACCACCTTATCTGCTGAACACTGAAGAGCCGCACACATCTTTGCCAGTTTTTCAGTATCTGGAAACGTCCTGCCGCCTACATAATTACTGATTACATAGTCCTGTATACCGACCAATTCCGCAAATTTCTTACTTGAAATCCCCCTATCTATCAAAGTCATTTTAAGCGGGGTAAAATCAATGCACTCTTTGTAATCCATAAGCACCTCCTTTTATAATATAACATGAAATATTGTAAAAAGCAAGGAAAAAGCGTCTTATTTTACAATATTTATATAAAAAATGACATTTTAGCCTGATATATTGCAATTTAAGTACACCCGACTCTACCATCAAGTAAAACTATCCGTAATACTACTTTATATATTAAATAAACGCCATAAACAACAGATTCTTACAATTTATTACGAATACTCGTCTCTTCCTGTAAGAAACTTATATTCTACCACATACTTTTCCTTTATTTTACACCACATACTGTCTTAATATTATAATTGCATTCACTACTAATCTTTCTTATATTATATATACTTTATAAATACTAAAGTTTTCTTCAGCCACACTAAAGTTTTTTGGCCGAAAATCTGAAAAAATGTTTTGAGAGGCAAGTCCCACCGTCCCAACCAAAACTCCCCTCCGGGGGCATACCCTAAATAATTATTTTTTTTTGTTGAATAAAAAGCCGTGACGTGATATATTATAACCATAAGGCAAGCGAGAGCAAGCCGAGAGGAAAAGGAAAAGGCAAGGGCAAGCCTAAAAGAGCCTAAGTAAATGGAGATTAAAAGCTATGAAAACAGTAAAACTTTTTGAAAACGAAACTTATAAAGGGGTGTTCGAGTGTGTCAACGTTGAAAAGTTTAATACTGAATACATAAAAGTAAAAGTTCAGTATTGGACGGGCATTGAATGGGTAGAAGTAGAAACTTTTAATACTGTAAGCCCAAAATATCAAAAGGGATTGTTTAAGAGATTAAACGAAACGTATAACGCTTAGAAGTAGGTGTAATAAATGATTAATCTTTAGATTAGACGCTTAAAAGAAATTGTTTAAGCGTCAAAACCTAGGGATTAGCCTAGATACTGAATGGGTAATCAGTATAAAAAATGCCTTTTGTAGTAACCACGATTGTGCTAGTGGTAGTAAAAGCGCAATGGCATAAAAGCCATTAAAAAAATAACAGGTGCAATTACTGGATGTAAATATTGCTAGTCAGTATGTAGCTAATGAAATACATAGCGTGAACTGTTGCGCGTTCCCTTGCATTGATAGGTTAATCAATGTTTATACCCATAAAAAGATTTTTGACAAGCTAGGTATAGGCTAAATTAACTCACACGGATTAAACCGTAAAAAGGAAGGATTATTGTCTAAACTTCTTGCACGTTGCGGGAAGGTAAAACAATTTGATGGACGGGGCGTGAAGTGTGTTTATAGGTTATGCTTTGTTCCTAAGTTTCTCATGTCTACGGACTAAAAGCAAACGGCTAAAAACTGACTATCTGGCGGAATTGCATATTTTGGCAATTTACCGCAAGCCGTGTTATTCAGTTCACGGCATATAGTACCCTTAACGGCACAATGACGTTTAGCAAGCGTTCCCAAGTTCAATTCTTGGGTAGGGTATATCAGCCTTCCGCATGGGAGGCTTATTTTATTTTAGGGGGTGTTCCTATGAACGCAATTAAAGATTTGTACAAGATGTATGGTGATTCTACCAGGGCTTTGGATTACGGCACCAAAGAATATAAAATGCCGTCTAAGGTTTCACGCAAAGTTGAAATTCTTACTGGTGTTATGATGTCCAGTGCATCTAAGGGTGTCCAGATTCCGCTTTCAAAGTTCTTTGGCCGTGTCGCAAGTCGATGGAATGGAAAAGGCACGTTTACCACTGCCGATATGTTCTCACCTTCCGATTTGTCCCAAGCTCTGCGCTTGTTCTATGCCAAGGTTTCAACAGGTGAGTTGACTTTCAAAGAAGGTGCGCTTATGGCAGAAGTTATTGAGAATAAAAGCACACGTCAATTAGTGCTTGTTTTCCGTGAGTTTGTGCCGAATCTAATCCAGATTGTACCCGCAGAAGAAAAGCCCAAGACTTCAAAACAGACGGATTCCCAGATTTCGGACATTCTGGAAGAAGCGGATTTGCCGGAGCCTAAAGTTTCCGAGCTTGACCGCATTATCGGCAAAGTGGCGGATTTGGCAAAGACAGACAATGCAGATGTTTCCGCAATTCTCAACAAGGCTATTGACGCTCTTAAAGCACTTGCAATTAAGGAAGCTAACGTTGCCTAAAATGGGGTGTTTCCGCAATCAAAACCGCCTGCAATGGGCGGTTTTTTTATGCCCTGAACGGACATACAAGGCTTTTGCTTTGTGTGTCTAATCCAGTGCATGAAATACTGGAAGGAAGGTCTATTATGGCTAATGACGTAAAATTGGCAAAGACACTTGCCGATATTGAGACAGTGTGGGATAATTTCAAGAAGGCGATGGAAAATGTAGAGGGCGTTGACCGCTACGAACTTTCAATCACTTTGAAAAATCGAGCAATCAAGAATGGCAGTTATGCACGCTTGGTTTTGGATTCAATGAAAAGGAAAAACTAGGAGGTTTTCTTATGGCAGAAATGGCAACTGTAAAGACTTTTGACGCTTATTTTTATAGCAATGACGGTACGATGCTTTATGATTGCTCTGTTTGGGCAAGTTCTGAAGAAGAAATGAAAAAAATGCTGAAGGAAAAGTTTCCGAATGAAAAGATGGCACATCTTGCAATTTGCGAAACTCACGGCTTTGTAAATGACCTGACGGAAAAAGACTCATCTCCCGCTCCGATGCTTTATGTCTACAAGATAAACCTGGAGGATATTGACAACGTAAAGGCTGAATACCTAAACTTTGGCCCGTCAGATTTTTCAAGGTAAACGCAGTAAAAGCATTTCCCGCTTTTTGAGCCGTCCGCAAGGACGGCTTTTTTTTATGCCCTAAGCAGAGCGCATGGTTTTCCGTGTGTTCTGTCCAGTGCATGAATACTGGAAGGAAGGGAAAAATGTATGTTTGGCAGGTTCTTAAAATGCCTTTTGCAGACGTTGCAAGGGTGTTCAGAAGCAACGGATATTCGGAAGTAGAGGCGGATGCCTTCTACAATTCAAAGGTCGAGGACGCAAGGTTCGGGTTTACGGGAGGTTTAATATGAACATAACAATTCTTGTAGGTGCCCTGGTCTGGAGTATCGTTACAATAGCCTATTATCTTTTGAAGGAGGTTTCAAATGTATGACATTTCATGGGGAGACATTCCCGAAGAGTACATCGAAACAGTTGAAAATCTATTGTTTTAGCCGTCCGCAAGGGTGGCTTTTTTTATGCCCAAAACACTAAAGGAGGTGCTTTATGGGAGTTCTAAAAGGTTGCAAATTTCTCTTGGCACACCAGCTTCTTTTCTCAAGGAACTGGAGGCTTGCAAAGTCTACCTTGAACGGTAGCGTGGTTCACAACTTTTATAAGAATGGGGAAAAGGTACTTGTCCTTTTTATCAATACAAGGAATCTAACCATAGAAGACGCAATGGAGGCATGACATGAGCGAATACACAATTCAGGCGAGAAAGTTCTTGGAAGAGAACAACATCAAATTTTCGGTTTCTTACGTCGGGGAAAATCAACCTAGCTGGGATGACCAATACCACTCTGAATACCTTGTAAGGTTCTACAACCGCAACACAAGGAAATCAATGTCCGTCCACTTCTTCCAGTCACTCCACAACGCAGGGATAGAACCAACGGCATACGATGTTCTTGCTTCTCTGCAAAAATATGACGTTGGAACTATTGACGATTTTGTGGCAGAGTTCGGCTACGAGGTCAACTCTTGGAAGGACGTCAAAAGAATCGAGAAGACTTACAAAACCGTAAGGCGTGAGTATAACAACGTTGTCCGTGTGTTTGGTGACTGCATGGACGCTTTACAGGAGATAGCTTAATGACATACACAGTTGAATGCAGTCTGGAAGACTTTCCCGCATGGTCTGGCGGGCTTGACAGACTTAATGAGCTTAAGGCAAAAGGTGGATGCGAAGAAGTCGAGCAGTTCCTTGAGGAATGTAATTGCGGTGAGCCTATGAGCGACACTGACATAAACGACTATCTATGGTTTGATGTAGAGCAGGATTTTCCGCAATACTTCAAGGAAGACGAGGAAGACGAAGAGGGAGAGGAGACATGAAGTACCTGAGAATAAAGCCGTGCTTTGACCAGAAGGCCAGGAGCGACGGCTTAATCCTTATCGGAAGGGAACTTTACACCAAGAGGGAGGCAAGGAAGTTCGCCATCCCCTCTGAATGTTATGACGTTGTGGCTGTCCCAAAGACAAAAACTTACTGGTGCTTTGGGGCAAGATTTATGGAAGGCGAGAAGGCCTGGGGGTAAATTATGAAAACAACTGAAAACATCGAGTTCTGGGCTTTTGTCGAGAATCCGGTTGAATTAAAAGCTCCTGTAAGCCTTTGCGGCGGAAAAACCGTAAAAGAATGGCTTAAGGAAAAATTTAGCAGCATTGCAAACTTCGGGGTTGATAATTTACAGTGCGGATTTTTCAGAATCGGAGGCTGGTGTTTTGACCTAAGACCTTTTATGAACAGGTACATTTACACTTCTTACGGTTCTATTTTCGTATGTTATGCGCCAAGCGTAAAGGGCTTGCGCGAGACAAACGCTCTAAGAAGGTGCGAGCGAGTTACCCTTGCGCCTGAAGGTTTTTAAGGAGGCTTAGACATGAAAACAAGGGATCTTTATAAGTACGTCAAGGAATCTACAGACAAAGGTAAACTTCCTAAGCCGCTTAAAACATTGGCACAGACCAGAGAGTTTATGTTCAAGTTCAACGAGATTCAGCAGTTAGGATGCACTACTGTTGTGGCTAAAGAAGTTGCTGAGTTGTTCGGCAATTATTCTTGCTCTGTAATAGAACATAAAGGGCTTTACATGATTTATGCACAGGAAGGGCTCAAATAAGAGTAAAGGAGGATTGACATGAAAAAGGTTTATGAAAATTTTAGCTACAGGGTGTTCCCTGGGTTCTATGATTCCACCCTTTACAATTCAGACAAATTGTATTGGTTCGATAATGACGGACTTCCCAAAGGCTTTTGCTGGGAATTTGTGGATGGAGGGTTTCAAAAATACTGCAAAGAAACTTGCGAACAATGGGTTTCCAATATGGCTGACGCTCTTGAAAACTCAAGGTATGCAGACCATGACAACCCTCTTGGCCTTAAAATCGGCAAGTATTGCGGAATGAGGTCTCCAAAGGAATACAACTTCACTACTGACAAGATTCAGTTCAGTGTAGACGTAAACCTCAATAGGCTGAAGGAATACTGCTGGAAAACTTGCCGTGAGGAATTTGACAAGTACCTTTTCAAGTATTGGTCAGACAGGGATGGCTTCTGGTCATTCATACCCAACAATGTGGTTCAGTTTGAATGGGACTACAAACACGGCAAGGACAAGGACAACCTCATTGACATTATGATTGAGTGGTATCTTCTGAAATTTATTGACTTTGAGGATGTCGAGTATTCAGTCCTTGAAAGCGAGTATGAGCGGCTTTACCCGAATATCACCTTGCAGAGTGAGGAAGACTGGTCACTTTGGGATTATGAGTATGACGGCGAAAAATATATCCCTACGCATAAATTGGAGGTGGCGTAATGTCTTACGCAGAAGGCAAGGAAAGGGCAAGGAACGAAGCCATTGAATGGCAGACTGACTTCTCAAACCACAACTACTATTGGTCGGAAATGGCTGAGTTTTCAGCCCATTTTACAAAGTTGGCTAAACGCTACGGACTTACCCGTGAGTTTA
>Ga0326514_10000269_pt1 | contig 35154 bp, 36 predicted proteins | sample 3_2548_0518_D_FD_203653 | JGI IMG/M metagenome (GOLD analysis project Ga0326514, IMG submission 203653) | Bovine rumen microbial communities from UC Davis, California, United States - 3_2548_0518 | ecosystem: Host-associated > Mammals > Digestive system > Stomach > Rumen | place: USA... | reverse complement strand
TTTGTCTTTAACCAAATGAAGAGTGCTCCAAAACTGGAGAGGGTGAAGATGAATAAAATGGTCATGCACGCATTACGCGTTGCTAAAATGACCATTCAGATGCTTAAGGAGACGAAAGCAGCTGGAAAAGTCAAGCCTCTAACGCTCAACAGGAAGGGCATTGACGCTGACGAACTTCTGGCAATCAAGATTCAGCCTGAGGACAAGCAACTGTCTTTTGCTGACATGAAGGCAAAGGTAGATGCTGCAAAGGCAGAACTTGATGCCTTAATTCAGGATCCGGACATTCAAAGGATCATTCCCGATGTCATGGACCCCGCTACCAGGGTACAGCTCAGGGCTCTTCCAATGCAGCTACTGTACGAGACTACTAGCTTCTCGAAGAAGAGCATTGCAGAACTCTCAAAGAAAGTCTGCGCAGCACTTCCGTTTGAGAAGAAAACAAAATAACAAAACTTAAAACTTAAAAGCCTTATAATTGAAAGGTAGTATAAGCGTCAAAAATGCTTATACTACCTTTCTTTTTCTTTCTAAATAATTAACAATTTTCAATAATCAGAGGGAAACATGTTTCCCTCACAAAACACAAAAAAAATTATGAAAACACTTAATTCTTTTGAGGACCTCAAGGGGGTTCTCACCAACAGCAACAACAAGAGCAACAACGGCAAAAACAACAACAAGGGCAATGTTCCCACCTCTATCTCGAAAAGAGAGGAGAAAAAGGCCGCAAGGTCAATTGCGGACCTCAAGGTGGTGATACTTCGCCCCGAACCCACTAACCGGATGCCTTGGCATTCTGGTGGTAATGGGGCTACTTGTCTCTACAAGTGGTTTCTCCAGTACACCAGAAAAGCTGGGTGGATCTGGAAATCAACAAAGGAGATGAGAGTTTCCTTCCCTGCAGGCAAAGCCCCGGATATGTTCTGCCCGAGCACAAATAGTGAGGGTGAACTGACATATTATGGGTTCCACGCCAGCAAAATCTCGTCGACTGGTGGACCTTTCGTAAAAGGTTTTCTCAGAAAGGGTTGTCTTTTTAAGAAAACGAGTCCCGGTCCAAGCAATCAATTCGAGATGGAGTGGCAAATAGCTCGAGGAGGTTCTTACCCTGACTACGACATGTATCGTCAGTTAGGGGAAGAATTGACAAGGGCGTCAAACGAAAAAAGCCGCCTGGAGTCTGATTTGAGGGAATTCAGACAGATGAAAAATTCTATCTATTACCTCAAAGTAACAAACTTTCATCCGATAAAACACAAGGACAATGAGAATGTGATACACATTGATCTCCGCCCAAAAATTGGAGATCCCTTATGTAACATTAAACCGGAAAATCTTCACATTCCTGTGGACTTTTTCAAACATTGGTTTAATGTTCCAGAGGAAGAGGACAACCAATTCCGAAGTTCTTGGGATATTCCTGGAAAAACGGTAGCCGAAGCTGAGGCTATTAAAGACCAGGTTGACGAGAAATTCGGCGATGACTGCGATTATGATGATCACATTCCCAGCTACGATCCATATTGGGATGAGTGGGGTCGAGATTACAATCAGGCATACTACAAACCGGAATACATCCGGAAGTATGTCAATACCTCGACCTTCTGGAATCTCATTTCCGACATGAAGGGGAAGATCAAATCATTAACCCGTGAGATTAATCGTCTCAAATCGAAACGAGATGAAATTTCATCAAAATGGGTTGAAAATGACATCCCCGTCTTCGGTCTGGACGAATGGCTGAAAGCCAGCTTCAATGGAATGGCTAACAGCTATAAAGTTGAAGACCTTCCTGATTGGAATTACTCCGACCCGAATTCGATAGTCTTTCACCCTGGATGGAATATTCCGGGTAATGACTGGGATACGGAGGATTATCTTGATCCTAATTCCCAAGAATTTACATGTGATTTCTATTACAGGAAAACTCATGACAAAGGAATCTGGGGAGAAGGATTCCGAAAATGGCAGAAAGGATGTCAGACATTCTCTGTCATCATTGATTCTACTGGCAAGGCCTACAAGTACCCGCCCATCAGTGACCTTATTAAGGTTACTGATTCAGATGGCAAGGACATTCCTGTAGTTTTACTGGATATACCCAACGCCGTCTATGAGGATGGGGTATACAAATTGCCCACTAAATATTTCATAACCAAGATACTGAATTGCGGTTATGAAGTTAGTGAGGGCAAGAAAGGCTCCGCCGTAGTAACCCTTCACAGATTTTAACAATATTTTTAACGCTCAATAAAAAAGCACATATACAATAGACAATTTCAATCTATTTGTATATGTGTTTTTTTTTACGGTTTCTCCCACCAGTCCGGTTTCCAGTCCATCTTTATTTCCTCTAATTTTCTATTTGGACTAAGTTTCAGTCGATAGAATTCACTTATAGTCAGACGATAGAAATCCAATATAGAGGAGTCATCCCATGATTTTTGGTCATAAAATGCGTTTAGAGTTTTCCTCCATGCGAATACCTTAAGCTCATTTGCTTGAAATCTTCTTTCCATCTTTCAGCTTGATTATGAGTTACTGCTGAATACATGAGTTCGAGTAACTCTTTCTTGGTCATTTTGTTGAGCATATCACTCAGATCGTCTTTTGAATTACTCCTTAGATAATACTTGAAAAACTCATATGAATTTTTCTTACTGTTTCTCCATGCTTTTATTTTAGTAGTTTCGTCCATAATGTCACAGGATGTTGATAATCAATATATTCTAATTCTCCTTGTTTATATCCAGGATATCCTTCTCCTGTCTTAGAGTTGAATTCAACAAAATCACTTTTGAGTATGTCTAATTCACCATATTTGTCTGAGATGATCTCATCCCAAATAACATGTCTATTTTGCCAAGATCTAACCTTTTTTACCGTATCAATATCTTTCATATTATTTTTCTTCTAATTTTAAGAGTAATTGATAGATCAATTCTCCGATATTTGTTTTCTTTTGTGGGTGATCTTTATGATAAAGATAATATTCACCGTGAGAAGATTCTATTTTATAAAGCGGAAATCTTTTCATCATTTTCGCTATTTCCGAGGCAATTATATCAGAAATTGTTGCTGGTCCTTTTATTTGAATCAGATTAGTGATGATTTTATCCATCAATTCACGAACCCGATCTTCATCATTTTCGTCTTTTAATACTGTTGACCATCTAGATCCATCATCACTTACTACGACAGCGGATATGAGATCTTCTTGAATATAAGAACAGAAATTCCCTTGAGGAAATTTACCCTGAATGTATATAGAACCATCACTAGAAGGAAATACACAACAATATTTCAGATAATCCTCTGCGAATTTAGAGAGAAAGTTTCTTGTTCTTTTTATAGCACCAGAATCCGGAGATTCAGCACTAAATCCATCCCAACCTTTTCCAATCTTTTCAAGACGGTCAAGATCTTCATTAAGTCTTTTGAATTCAGTTAATTCTTTTTCCATTTTTATTTATTTTAAATTATTCAGTAATTAGATTATTAAGCCGTAATAAATTCTGACAGATAAATAAACCCTTAAAATTCTAATAATAGATTACAAATTAAAAAAAATTCAAAATGGAGGAAGAAAAATTTAGTATGTATTTATCAGACGGTACATCCCTTGTGAAGAGCATTGTGGAGTACTCGAGAAATACACCATTAGATGCTTTTTGTGTAACCCGATTTATAACTGAGAAAAAAGATCAGATACAAGTCGAGTATCATAAAATCTCAAAAGAGCAAAATAAGATTAACCAAGATGATTCTAGTATTGTTACTGAAGGAACAGCTTATAAATTTACTGTTGATAAAACAGGTAATGAATCTGATCCTTACGTAATAAGAGAATCACGAACACTTACCGCAACCGGAACAGACCTGTACCAATTCCCTGTATCAGAAGCATTTAAGGGGCAGTACGAAATCTGTTTCATACCAATAGCAACAATGAGAAATGATGTAAGAGAACTTTTTAGGTATCTGACATGATGACGCAAAACGAAATCAAAGAGCTTCTGAAAAATAAAGAAATAGAAGCTTGGAAGAAACTTAAAGAATCCAGATTTTATGGTAATTTATCAGAAGCAGAAAAATGGATTAAAGCTATAGAGATCTATAATGAATTGTACAGTAAAATTTTCGATACAATATTATGAATATTCCCAAGAAAAAGCTCGAACAAGTAAGAGCCCAGTTGAAATCCGAATTTGACGGTATTGATGAGATCATTGACAAAGTGATCAATATCATGGCGTCTTGGAACAGCAACGTAGTAAGACCTATTGTTGTACCTATTTTTGGTATGACAGGTGTAGGCAAAACATCCATGATCAGCCGACTTATTGAGTTGTTGGGTCTTAAGGACAGAGCCACTAATATACCTCTTGGTGTATCTACAAAGGGTGATTCGAACACGAGACCAGCTAAACTCTTATTGGATTCTCTTGGATTCTCAGATTATGACAACTATATGTCAACAACAGATGTTAAACCTGACTCTATACTTATCTTTGATGAGATTCAGAAATTGAATTCTGTAGATGAAGATGGTAATGAGCAGGAAACAGAGTGTGATGAATTGTGGTCTCTTCTGGATAATGGTAAGGTGAATTATGTACCTACTAATTCATCAGAGAAAGCCAGATTCGAGAAGTGGATTATGATTCTTACGAGATATTTGTTAAAGGATTATGGTGACGCTATAATTGAGAATGCTCTTACCACAGACACCAGAGTTATAAAAGAGCTTATGGATCTGAAAATGGTTTATGACAGCAGAAGATCCCTCTATCAAAGAGATGGTGCTGAGGAAAGAGAGTTCAAGTCAATTCAAGAACTTAAAGACTCTCTTTATCAGGATTCCGACAAAGCATTTACGAAGATTCTTGACATCAACTTTGAAATAGTTCCAAATGAGGATGAGGATGATGAGGAAACACTCACACTTTCTATGGCCCCGTTCAGAGTAAGGGAAGACTTGAGAAATACACTTCAGGAGCTCTCTACTGTTGATGAGGTAAAAGATTTTCTCAACTCTATAATGAGAAAGCAGACTCTTAAAGAGTATTGTGAGACATTGACAAACATCATGAAGTTTATTAATGAGCCTCACTATATCGATTTTCATCAGTCTGTAATTTTCTTGATCGGTAACCTCGATGAAGCTTTTAAAGTATCTAGGGATCTTGACCCGGACATTGATGCTGATGTATTTCATCAATTGACAAAAGAGGTGAATATCAACGACATCAAAACAGCTCTTTTAAAGAGATTTCGTCCTGAGCAGATTGCAAGGTTTGGTAACAATTACGTAATCTATCCCTCATTCTCTAAAGATACATTTAAGAAAATCATTAAGAGATATTTGGAAAACGACATAAATGCATACAAGAGCAATTCGGGTATTGAATTGACATATTCACCAGAAATACTCGATTTGATTTATTCTGAAAGTGTATTCCCAACACAGGGAACCAGACCCGTACTCTCCACCGTGTCAGCATTCGGTTTTATCTTCAATGAAATAGATGCTATTGTTTCCGAGAGCAAGAAGAAAATAACAGAATTCCAATTGTATCTCGAAGACGGTAACAAATCCAATTTCAAGACCGATAGAATCAATCTTATACTCCAGTACGTAAATGATGAGGAGCAGGTTGTTAAGAAAACCATTTCTTATGATCTTTACTTGGGAAAGCTTCGCAATCCTAAGAACGATGATTCAAGGTACCTCAAATCTGTACATGAGTTGGGTCATGCTTTCATGATGGCATTGGAAACTGGAAAACTTCCGTCAAGCATCATAACCACATCATCTGCTAATTCTGGTGGCTTCTGTATGAGAAATATTGAAGAAATCAGAAAGGAGAAAATTACTAATATTGACACAATGAAGTCTGATATTAGAATTTCTCTCGGTGGTTGGATTGCTGAAAGAATTGTATTTCCGGAACACATGTGCTCACTTGGAAGCTCCAGTGACATTGCAAATATCTGGGATGAAATCTCTTATGCGTATTTCTCTGATGGTTATGTAGCTCCTGTAGCATTTGGCAAGGGTGAGAAGCCTGATGGTGTACCTCACGGAATCGATGATCCTGAAATAATGGATAAGATTCAAGATAGCCTCCTTGACTTGAAGAAAGAAGTAGAAGAGAAAATTACTAAATATTCACCTCTAATCGCAGATCTTAGCATGACATTAGCAGAGAAGGGATCTTTTACGGAATCAGAATTGAGGGATGAACTCCTTATCCGTAAAGGATTCGTTGTAGATGGCGCTGAGAACTGCCTTGTTCAAGAGTTCTATAAAGAAATTGAGAACAGGGAAAGACCGAAATCTAACAACTACCGCGATGTTGTGATCTCGAAAAGACATGCAAAAGAAAAGGATGAAGAACCTAAACAAAATTGGTTTGTAAGAATCCTCAAACGCATTGTTAAAAAATTCGAAGACCACTGCGAATAAAAAAAAATTGAAGAGAAGAACTTTTAATTAGTTCTTCTCTTCTTTTTTGTTCAGTTAGTTCGTAATTTTACTTTCTATCAAATGATTTCCACTCAAGAAGTTTAATTGCGTTATTGAAATCGCTGATCTTAGACTTTTCTCTAGAAAACTTCTCTTGGTTGAAGTTCAAATTCTTCACTGACATAGGATGCTTCATATCAAAATCATCCAATTTATACATAGCTTGAGGTGTAAGCCACATTTCTGTGTCCGTGCCTTCAATCTTGAATACAACAAATGTGTCAGGAGACCAGAGAACATCAATAAGACTGCCTGGAGCAAACTTATATTTAGTCCATCTTATAGAATTCCTGAGATAGATTATTACGCTCTTCTGGGGATCATTTGTAAATTTACTAAATGTAAATCTCGGAAATTCTCCCTCATTAGCTACGTAAATTCTAAAATCCTTCTCCACACTCGCCTCCGGATTCTCAAATTTCTTCAACATCTCTTTCATAGAATCCATAGCTTTCTTCTCAAGTTCCTCACCCACAGCTGATTCATTATCTTTGATACTGTAATTAAAGATCTTTAAATCATTGAAGTGATAATTCATGAGCTCTTCTCTTGTTGGAATCTTATCCTTTTTGCTATTAAAAGGAAGATTCTCACTAATGAGTTTCAGAGAAAGATAAGGATTTGTAAGACTGTCTACACCAGGAGAATATACCTGATATGCGAGGTAGTTAGACAAACGGTTATTTTCAAGATAGAAAGGATAGATTTTACCGTACAAGCTATCCATTTTGGGTTGATTTGTATTTTCCATTCTTCTATTATTTATTAGGAAAATTAAACAATGGTTGGATTAACACAAAGCTCTAATCCATTAAGCTCATACATAAGGATTGAATAGGAGAATAATAGCAAAAGTATTATTTCAGGAACAAAAAAAAGAACCCAACAGTATATTTCAACTGTTGAGTTCTAATTATTTAGATTTAATGCGTTTTTAGTTAAAGGTCGCCCTTCTCGAACCTAACCAGATCTGCGTAGTATTCGCAGTTCTTTATGAGTTCTTCGTGGGTTCCTTTTGCGATAAATTTGCCTTCGTTACCGAGAACAAATATCTCGTCAGAATGGCAAACTGTAGACAAACGGTGAGCGATCTTTATAAGGATCTTGTTTTTAAAGAAACCAGATTGCTCTAGGTTTCTATAAATGAGTTCCTGTGTCGCCGAGTCTTGCGCAGAGGTCGCTTCATCCATGATTAGAATTCGCGGATTCTGCAACAAAACGATTGCTATCGCCAATCTCTGAAGTTGACCTCCTGACAATTTTATTCCATTTTCCCCTATTTTGGCTAAAAAGCCGTCAGGGTGGTTCATAATATCGTCATATAATCCGGCCAGCTTGCAGACCTCAACCATCTTCTCCCATGAAAATCCGGGGAGATAACGGAATTGATCTACGATTGATCCCATAAATACAAGGGATTTTTGGCTAACCATGCCAACCAACTTGGTTAAGCATTTTCGGCTAAACTTTTTAATGTTTATGCCGTTTACCTGGACAAATCCAGACGCTGCTTCAAGCAGTCGGCAGATTATTTTGGCGATCGTGCTCTTACCTGCACCTGAAGGTCCTACGATGGCATATACCTTACCCTCTTCGAGGATCATTGATATACCGTTTAGTACTTCCTTAATAACATTACCCGCTTTTTTGTAAGCGAATTTTATGTCGTTGAGTACCAAAAGAAGTGGATCGGTACCTTCATCAGATACTTCACCGTACTCTTGTTTTCCGTAGCCGAGCATTTCATTTACTCGATTTACAAAAACAACAAGAGCAGGGAGTTCATCTGATAAGACCCATTCCAATTCTTCTGTCATGGACCTTACTTCTCTGTTCAAGATAAGAGCCATAGAAAGCTCTCCAATGGTGAGATACCCTTGAATAGCCAAATATGTGGCTATGGCATACGTCAGAATTGAGTACATGCTAGTAACTATGGTAATTTTATTACCAAATGCCAACCTTAGTTTGTTCTGGTTGACAAAAGATTTAAAATCCCATACTCTAGTTACCTCAAGGTTTGAAAGAACCGCGTCTTCGATTCCTTGAAGGTGTATGTCTTCAAATCGAATTATCGAATCCCTAAACCTTTGGGAATAGGTAGCAGCCCAATTTTGGTGACGTTCATCCACAGTTGCTGCCCTTCTTCCATACCTGTTGCAAAATACGAAATACAGTATCATGTAGACTACTGTAAACGGAATAAGGTATGGAACCTTATATCCGAGGAAGAGCAATCCGATGAGGCCACATATTACTTGTGTAGTTACTCCAGGGGCCATGTAAAGAAAGTTACCTAATATCTTTAGGTTTAATCTTTCTCCAATCTGGGAAGATCCCATGTCTTGGTACATTTCAGACTTGCAGTCCAAGATGTCCCTGAGAACGGTCAACTTCCAGATACCCATCCTGTCCTGGAGTTTTGTGGATATTAAGTACTTCACCCTGTTTCTTGCAAGACCTTTCACGATAAAAAAGACCGCAATGCCAACAAGGAGCAACAGGATAAGATCCTTGTTGGCTGATCCAAGAAGATCGAAAAGGGTTCCATTCGCCCAGACCATGAAGGTCGAGCTGGCACCGATCAACGAGATCAGCACCAGAAGGGCGAATACATCCCAGCCCATATTCTTAAAAAACGGGCCGAAGAAGTTTGAGACCACTTTGAATTGGTTGAGGAGGGTCTCATCTCCTTTTTTCGGATACTTTTTCATAATTTTTATGATTTTTTTTTGGATTTAACGGTATGATCATTAAATCCAGTTAGAGAATACCTATCATACAGGTAAAAACGCATTAAATTATTTATAAAAAATAATAGAACGAACGCTTTATTAAACGTTTGTTCTTTAGAATTTATTAAAAATAAATTAATGTTCATAAATAAGGCTTTGAAGAATTCATATCCAAAAAATTTTATGGATTAAAAAGCCTGTGATTTTCTTACAATTGGTAAAAACCGATAAAAAATTCAAAATTATGATTAAAGTTATCAAAAATTACTTGAAAGAGCTTGGAGTAGAATATACACCAGGCATGATGGTTAGAGTAAGGACCTGGCAGAGTAATTCATCATCGGATCACACCTGCTACATTTCTTACCAACCCGTAATGAAGAGGTTAAATATTGACGACTATCCTACTCTCAAAGAAAGAATCGTGAATAATGTTCTTTTCATAGAGAGAACGGATCAGGATGACTACAGGAACAAAGAATCCTTCTACTTCTCACCAGATCACTATACTGTTATTGATAAGATTAATTATGCTTTGGCATTGGCTTACAATAAGAGTCAGTACAGAGATTCTCTTTATACGAGCAGATCATTTTCATTTACTGATAAAAGAGAGTTGGAAGAGTCTAAGAGATTGCTTATCAAGTACTATGCTACAGTTACACACAGGATAAAGAGGATCTTAGTAGAGCACTTTGACCTGGATAATGTAGTATTTCCTCAGGCAAAATACGTCAGAGCATTTCTCTCTATCAACAGTACCAACCCTGATGACGTCTTCAAAACACTTGTAGAACAAGGTGTATATAATGAGGATGACGATGATGAGTTGAATAGTTTGAGGGAAAGTAAGAACATTGATATCGACTCATACATAGATTTCGGCAGTATTGATCACCAGTCGATTGATGACATGGAGACAAATATACTCGAGAATGATGACACATTGAGTAGTTTTATCTTGAGTGATAAATCCGAAGTCTATCCGGTATATGAAGGTAACAATGACGAGGTGAGGGAAAATATGATGGAAAAAGGTATTGTAGCAACAGACGAAACATCTGATGATAAAGTAAGTCTTTCTTGCAATATCTTGCTTAATCATGACGGATCATATCATGAGGTAACATCAGTAATGGAAGCTTCTGCATTTGAGGACTTTACCAATGATGTTAGATATCTTATTACAGAACCATTCAACAATAAAGTAAAGATCTATAACAGGAGATCTAAGAAAGAAATTAAGTTCCCATTAAAGCAAAGAAGAGGATATTGTGCTGAACTTCGTTATGATGAAGAGAAGTCTGCACCAGTTCTTGTAATTCAAGAGGCTAATTTCAAACCTTGGGATGAGAGAGGCATCACTATTTCTGATAAGTGTCAGAATGTTGGGTGTATTGATGATCTCAAAAGAAGTCTTGTTACGAAAGATGGTAAATTAGTAATCTGTGGATTCCATAGTAAAGTAGACGACAAATCCAAACTCATAGAACTCATTGAAGAGTTGGATAAGAAATTCCCTGAGTCTCTCAGATGGAGACCTGATGACGATAAGAAGCTTCCAACTGTTATTTGGGACTTCAAGAATTTGCTTCAGGCATTGTATCGTCATGAAAGCGATGATGCTGATTTAATAATGCCATTGAATTGTCAGGAGGAGTTGTTTGATTTGTTTGATCTTAACGACTCTAACTATTTCGAGAAGGTAGGTAAACCAGGCATGGAGCATTACTGGGTAAAGTTCTCTAAAATCGACTACAAGAAGTTTAATGTAGTTCCTTGTGACAGCGACTTCTTGGAGATCTGTGAAAAAGTACTTGGAAGTGACTTTATAGACCACATGTGTTATCTTATTCCTATAACTGTAAATTATAAAAACGTAAAATGATGACTGAAATATATCCCATTCCCGCAGAATTGTATAAGAAATTAACGGAGGGTGAAGAAAGAGAAGTAACATCAATCACAGATGATTTCATGTGGCTTCGTAATCACAGGATGGGTCCCACTTCAACTAGATCTGTAAAGAGTAAAACTCAGGATGATAGGGGATTCGCGTACTATGTAGTAAACCTTAATAACAATGTCTACCCAATAGGCATTGTTATTAACGATACATCAGTAAGTACTGGTCCTTGTTGGAATAATAGAATCGAGATTGATCATTATGTCATGATGATTCACAACAAGAGCATACCAGATAGTATTTCTGACTTGAAAAACGCTATTCGTACAGGTATCTATGATCTTGGTAAATGGGAACTTGTAAAAGTATCTGAAACACCAAGCACATTCTGGCACAACACTTCACATATTCTGTATCATCTCTTCGAAAACGATGCGTATGAGATAAAGAACTTCCCAGCGTTTAGTGATGGTGATTACGAATTGAGGAATGAGGATTTCAAGAAATATGCTGAATCAACAGTGAAATTTACTCTGATTGATGGTAAGATTCTCTTCGAGGAACATAAAGAAATCCCGTTAATTCTCAACAAAATAATTCATAAGAATAATTTCATAATTAACATATTGTCACAAAATCCAAACGTAATAATGCCTTAAACTATGGGAAGATTGAAAGATCCTAACAAACCGTCAGAGAGTCTTATTCAATCTATAAAGGATGCGGTTAGCAGAGTTAATTCAACACTCAATAATTACGAGGCGAATTATGTCTCTGCTACACGCACTTCTGATATAGTTGATAAAGAATCTTGCGATAGTCTTCAGGACTTTATTGAGATACGATTTAACAGAGAGTGTCTTAATGTTCCTGAACTGAAAGAAGCAGTGGAATCAAGTAATGGTCATCTCTTTATCTGTAAAGAGCTTATAAATGAAGACCCCGCAACAAGGAGGTTCGACCAAGCCCTTGTAACACTTATAAGTGAAGATGATATTGAATCCGAAGTGAATAAAATCATCTCGAAAAGAAGTGGAACGTATCTGAGTATAGAGCAATTTAGATCTTTATATCCAGAATTGATAAGCCAATTAACAGAGTCTTTACGACATGGTATGAGACTCGCTAAAAGTGTGTTAAAGGGCTGTGATAAATTCCGCTTTAATTCGGTAAAAAAGAAAATAAAGTTAACAAATTTCGATAACAAAAAATTATAGAAATGGATATAACAAAAGTACTTAAGATGATTGAAGAGGATGACATGTATATCCCCTCAGACGTAACAGCTTACTTAAGCAGACCTAAAACAGCAGAAGGTATTGGAATAGCTCTGATTATCCCTGACTGGAACAACGACAAGGTTACAGCTGATTATACAAGAACTCTTCGCAGCAAAGTTTTTAAGAATTGTCTTGATAGTGAATCTAAAACCAACCTCACAAATACCAGATTCAAATTGAAGATTGAGAATGAGAAATATTACGTTGCTCACAGAGATTTTTGTGATGATGGTTGGGTTGAAGTTCCTGTCGAATTTCCCGGAACATTGGAATATGGAATCTTTCATGAGATGCTTAGTTCTGTAAAGGGTACAGCTGACAAAGCGTTGGATGGATCTTATAAGGACATCAATATAGCATATTGTGATAAGTTCCCTGGTATTCCGTTCTTCACAAACAAATCAAATCCCAATTTCAAACGACTCTTGGTAAATGGTACAAAAAGGATGTCTTTTGTGACACTCGCATTGTACAAGAAAAAGAAAACCAAGAGCTGGAAACCTGGCTACCGATACGTAGATGCTGATGGTAATTGCTTCACTATTGTTGGTAAAGCTAACATGAACCCTGACATCTATGCATTGTTATGTGATAGCTTGAAACAGGAGAAGAATCCGAAGAAAGTTCCAGCTGAGAGAGATTTCACGAAACTGGTTGTAGATATTCTCAACAAAACATACACACCTGAAAAGAAAACATCTTTAACAACTGGTAAATCTGCTGATTGTCAGGTTTATTTCACTATTCGTGATAACTCCAGCTCATTGGAAGATATAGCTAACAGAGGCTTGGATCTTTACGAGAAAAGACCTGAAGAGTATACTCTTCAAATGATTCCGGCATCTCAAACTTTCGCAGCTTACGAGGTTGAACAGACATTTAAGGAAGAGGATCTTGCTAAAACACCAATCGATATCAAGAAAGTAGCAGAGAATACATTAGAATTGTTCCATTTTGGACAGCTTGTAGGTGACACTCTTACTGGATTATTGACTAATGAATATCTCGATACTATATGGTCAGATGGCGTTATAGAGAACTTGCTTTACTTGTCTTCTATCACAGATGAATCTAGTAGTCTTAATCCCGATGTCAAAAATATCCTTAATGTAGTTCTTGAACAGAGCTTGAAGGAGACTATGCTTTTCGATAAGGAATCTCTTAACCCGAGCATTTCTTATAAAGAGAAAATTGATACCGTTGATATCATAAAGAGAGCTAATATCTATTTGGGAAGAATTCTCAAACATTGTACCCTTTATGGGGAGGCTTCAAGATTCATAAACGATAATATTGTAAACTTATCTGATCTTATTCTGAAAGTGAAGGATGAAGTAAAATCTCAATCTGAGTTTGTATTCTCCTCCTGGAATAATTATGATAGATATGTTAATTACACTACTATCCCGTATCTTGCTGATATTGAGCCGACAAAAGTATCTATCAATGTAACCGAATCTATTTTCAAAACAGGAATAGAGCTCAGTAAGGAAATCACTGAAAAATACGGAGTATTTCTTGGTGAGGTATTGACAAAGATCGTTAATACAGCATTGAGCTTTAACGGTTATGGTGTTAGCCACTACGGTATTCAGAGAACTGGAACTTCTAAGGACAAGGAACCGAAAGAGACTACAATCTACGTTACAGTAACCTACAACAACATCAAATCGTTCTTTGGTGGTATCGTACCGGAGGAAGTAGCTAATGATATTCTTAATTCCAAATTCTTTAAGGTAGATTTCAGATTAAACCTTGAAGTACCTAAAAAGGAGGAAGCAGAATGAAAGCGGTAGAATTGAGAAAAAACGGTGAAGTGACTGCTACTCATGGCTATGGAAAATTCCAAGTAACATTGGAAAATGGTCATGAGTGTACATGCACCGTGTCCGGAAAGATGACCAATGCAAAGATCAATATAACGGTTGGTGACAAAGTAGAAGTTGCTATGTCCGTATATGATCTGTCACAAGGTCGTATCGTAAGACGTATAAACAATGGTCCTAAAAAACCAGTAACGATGCAAAAGAAAAAGAAGTAAAAAAAAGAAGATGATATATTTAATTATATATCATCTTCTTTAATTTTTTTTTTTGTTTACAATCCGAGCTGTTCCTCGAATTTTTTAATCGTGTCATTTTGATTGAGGATTGTGGATTTTGTTATCTCCAATTCTTCCTCCATAATCTTGACCGTTTCTTCTTTACCAATGTAGGATGTAGCGAGCTTCCTCAAGAAAGCCGGATCTGACTTAGCTGCTTGAATGTAGTCTTCTACACGCTCCTTCATCTCTGTTGTGAAGGTTTTTGCATCGACTGTCTCAAGCGGTGGATCGTATTTCTTGAAACGACCTCCGAGCATCTTCCTTTTAATAAGGAACTCTTTGGCCTTTTCTACCTCTGCTATGTTCTTGTACTCAACAGTTACATAGGTCTTGTTGAACGGTGTAAGATCTCTCGAATACTGATTGCTTGCGGGCTTCAGTCTCTTCTTGATCTTCTCCTTGCCTACCTCTGTTACAGTGGCTCTCAAACCAAGCTGCTTGAAAAGCTCTTGGTATGTCTGCCAAGGTTCCGGAGAGTAGCGAATATCAGCGCTCTTGAGCAAGGCTGCATTCACACCCATTGTTACAAGAGACAGAGTTCTTGCTGAGATCTTGCTTTCATCATATTTAATGATGTAGTCAAAGATTCTCTTGATACTGTCTTTGATTTCGAGAGGGTTGCGAGAAATACCGCCTTTACCCCAGCCAGGTTCAGAAGAGTGTGTCCAGCTGTGCCAATCCTTCACAGTAACACTCTTTTCAAACCGAAGGTAATTGCCATTACAGCTTACGTTACTGCCGAATGCCCTTCTGATTCTCAAGAGAAACATTGTGAAGAGATAGCTCCTCTTAACGCTGAGCTTGTTGAGTGAGCTGGTCTCTCCTCGTGAAATATACTTCACCACTCTTTTTACCGGGATTATTACCGGAAGAGTTGCCGTGTCGATTTTTACTGCTCTTTTTCCGAGAAGAAACTCAGGAAATGAGCTCAAGTATTCTGTAAGTGTCATATTTGTGTATATTTAGTGTTAATAAAAAATTGTTTTGTCTCGAATTCACTAAACACGCACAAAACTCCTTACTTACACCTACCATTTAAAATACATGTTGAATTGATTTTATTCGAAGTAGGAGTTTTTATCAATTCAACTAATTATTTGTTATTATAATTGTTCGTATTTAAAAATAAAAAATGAAAAGAGAGCATGATTTGGTAACCATTACTCTCTTCTCAAATAGAAGGGTTTCACCGGTTCTAGTAAACAATGCAGAATCCGGTTAAAGTCAGAACCCAGAAGATTATAATCCAAATCCATTCAATAGATTTAAATCTCTCTGGGTGAAAGTAACCGGATAAGATGTTAAATATAACAGCCAAGAACCAGTACTTAAACATTTCAGAGTTAGTAAAAAAGTCAAGAAAGCTTAAATTACCCTTTGTTGAAATAACGTTAAAGATATCCAACATAATGTAGAACAGAAATGCTGTATTAAACAATACAACAAGACGCTTTCCGAGCTGATCTAGGGTTGTTTTTACACCCTCTTTTAATTGTTTTTTAATTAATGTAGCCATTTTCAATATATTTTTTATAATTTATTCACTTTCAATTAGAGCTTGAAATTCTTATAGGAGAAATTAATAAACATTAGCAAAGATAAAAATATGAATACTACGTTTAGACAGAACTTGTTGGACGGAAAATATTACATACCAGAAACGGTTGTACTAGCTTTCCCGAAAGGTACAAAAGAATTAGATGAGTTATCAGCTGAGGTGGATGAGTCTATTACTAGAGAAATAGATAAGTTTACAGCATACTCCAAAAGAGAAGATAACAGCTGCAATTACAACTTCGATAATCAGAAGGTTACAGTTCTTAATGTAGTTGGTAAAAGAAACTACGAATTCATTAAGAAGAAGAACACTTCATCTAATAATTATCTGAATAAACTTATTTTCTACTGCGAAAAGAAAGAAATAATTGAACTGGATAATAAAGGATTCAGAATTACCGCATTACATCATCCTAGTGATTCTGCATTAGATGTATGTTCTGGCGTTTCTCCGTGTGAAAAATCTCAGATCTTGTTAGCAGAAATAACCCACCCAGACTTAATTAGTAAAGTAAAAGAGAAGTGTGGTTATGATCTTTCGGATTCTAAGTATAGAAACATTACTATTACTGTATTGATTTCTTACAATAATCTCATGGATTATTACTCTAACAATGAGAAATTGGTTTATGGATCTATTGATGAACCTATCAGATTTTTGGAGAAATCTATTACAGACATCTACAACCCAGCTGATTTGATCTGTTTTGAATCTCCTTTCATAGGAGAACATGAGTATCAATCGAAAAAAGATACAGTTCTAAGAATTCCAACATCAATCGGAAATCCAGACAAAATAATCCCCGCTAATCAAGAGTTTATTCCGGGTCATATATATAGAATACTTGTATGTAATAATTCGTTTTATGGATATTACGACAAAACATTCTATTTATTGTATCTCGGAAAACTCGATAAAGTAAGGAATATTGTTAGTCGTAGTCTCAGATCAATTTTACAATCTAATGTATTAATTGATGAATATGATGTTGCAGAATTAAATGATTGGGATGACGAACCGAGAATAGGCAGGGTATCTAAATGGGTCTGGGGTGAGTTAGAAATTTCTATGGATGCATTCTTAATAATTTCACATAGATCAGAATACACTGATTCTAAGATAATTAAGGAAGCAATGAATAGTGAGAAAGGATTCATTACAGAACAACAACTCTTGAAGATCTGTTCTGACAATATGGGACTTATACATGATGATGTCGCCAATAGGTATTATTACAATTCCGCTGAAATTGATGGTCTCAAAAGATTGATTCTCTTACCCAGTGGTGGATTATCCATGCCGAAAAAAGGTTCTCCATTGGAGGAATATGTTGCAGAGATAGATAAGAAAAGTATTCCTGCTCGCAAAAATGCCTACAGTGCTGAATCATATTATCTTAGCTCTTTTAGACATTATTGTGAGATATCTGATATGGGGAAATACGCAGAAATTGAATCTCCAGTAATCGCATTCATCAAAAATATGATACTGGATGCTGAAGGAAAATATCCAGATATGTTCGAAAAATCTGAATTGAAGAGATTTGGATTAAACGCATTTGACTTATTCAGCGAAGATGAATTGAAAAGAATTGGTGAAGTGCGTTATAAGAACATTAGAAGAAACGTTGCATATGCTATCGTTAATTTGATGATGAAATTCGTTACTGGATATTGTACTAGAATGGCACATATAAATACCTGGAATAATGTGTTTGATGATAATGCTTATGATCCCAGATATGAAGATCTAAAACCAGGAAGTTTCTTAAGTGAGATCTCAAATCAAGTACTGAATGATTATAAATCTACAGCATTAATTGGCGATAACAGAGTAGTTCAGCTTGGTGATCCAAAAGTGAAGAAATGTATCTTGGACTCACTGGTAAAGGGGTTGGTGAAGTATAAAAACCAACCGAAAGGCGAGAGTACAAGATACCGCACAAGTATTTATGGAATATTAAATAAATTTGATATTAACGAAGAAATCTTAAAAGAAATATGCAAAGCTTATTAAGAAATTCTGACAAAGGTCGGGTTTGTATTAATGAATTCGACCTTTTCCCAGAGAACCTGAACTTCATAGTTCCTAATGAAGACTTCATTAAAGAATTGTGTAATGCTGTAAAAGGTGAGAATAAAAGCAATTCTATGTATATCTCTAGTAACTGTTATGATAGAGAGAAGGACGAATTAATCGTACTTGGTATCTTATTGGATGATATACAGATTAGAAGATACAACCGAAATCCAGATGCAGAACAGAAGAAATTGTACAACACATTTATCAATTACATGTTCAATCTAGATTTGGGTATGAAATGTGATAGAAATATACTAATTGACGCTAAATTATATCACCCGGATGATGCGACATTTAAGTATTTTGATATATTAAACGTCAAAAATGAAAACTGGAATGTTAGCATATCTAACCAACAGTCTCAGGAATTCGATCAGAGAAATAAGTATCGTCCAGATCAAACATTCTATCTCAGTGTATCTAATCCCCAATTAAACATGATTAGGGAATATAACGGAACTAAAATAAATTACATAGTGAAAATAAGTAATGATGAGTTCCCTTATCTCGTAAAGAATATGGTTCTGGGTACTAATGCTACAACGAATAATGGTTATTTCAGATTCTATAAAAAGAGTTATCCATATTCAATGTATAGGAATGTAACTGCAGGACAAATAGATGATAGACAGCTCTCGGATGAGTATTTCTATTACAATAAATTGTATTCTCTTATTAGAGAAGATGAATATCAGCAGTTGAGTAAAAGAGTTGAATTAACCCACATATTCAAAAATAGTAAAGAAACATACTTACCTGAGAATACTGTTACACTCGTAAAGAACTTAATACCAGGTCATGCATACTCCTTTACAGAGTATCCTAATATGATTCGCGGGTATGATACATATCCTCAATTTATTTACTTGGGTAAAATTGACTTATCCTCAAAGACAGATTATCCATGGGTTGACTTTGATCAAGAATCTAATTCAAAATCAATAAGATGGTCTTTTATACGAAGAGACTCTACCTTAACTTCTCTTGGTGGTTCCATGTACTTTAAAGGACAAGGTACAGCAGCTATAATTAATCGAACATTAGGTAGTAAAATAAGACCTCGAAAAGAAGAAGCACATGTTTTTGTAAATCTTGGTCAATTCGCAAGGTTGAGTAAAAATCTTTCTGGATCATATATCACAGACCCTGGTGAATATAGTACCGTGGAATCGTTTACAGATAATTTCATTAAGATCTTAAGAAGCAATTTTGAGTGTATCTGGGAACGCTGTGGTGGTCGTTTAGGCGAACTAAAGAGCATGATTTCAAGAGGTTATACATACACCAGAAATAGTGCTCATTCGCTTTATAGTAACCTATCTAACATGGCTATAACGTTGTATGATAGTCTGTTAAAGAAAGAGATCAAGAGCAATAATAGTCCTTTAATTGATCTCGGTGAGAAATTCTACATAAAAGACTCAAATGCTTATCTCACTAATCTCTTTAATAAGATTACAGAAACTACACTTGATCTGCTTAGTGAGCATTCTATAAATCTTCATAGCAACCCGGACAGTATCAGAATAATTAATAACACCTCTTACGGGGTTCTTCGGGATTTTACCCACACCAAACTTCCCTTTTTGGCTTGGGTAACACCAGAGTTATTTGCTACAAACGAAAAAGTAGCCGATTCTATTATAGGACACCTAAAGGCTTGTATTAAGTATGTTTCAGATACTGTTTTTGCAGCAATAGATAGGATTTATGATATAGAGGAATATAACAAGAAATATAATAATCTTAGTTCTAGTTCTCGATCATATGTCCGTAAGAGATATATACCAGGATCGATAGAACCGCTAAACAATTTCTTAGCTGAGTTTACAGAAGATGAAAGAAAGGAGTTGAATGAAATTGTTCATAAGCACGTTAAAGCCCTTTCCTATACTTCATACAATGGACCTCAGTACTACCCGATATCACAATTATATCAGGGAATGGACAGTCGTGATTTTGTGGATGTAGATGAGAACTTAGTTAAAGAGTTGAATAATCTATTGAAGAGTCATAAAACAGAATTCCAGGATCTTCTAAAAGATATAAAGAATTTGTGGGACAGCATTGAACTTTGTTATGCAGATTCCACAACGCAAGTAAAAGACCTGGATGACAACTCAAAAGATATCTGGCTGAAAAACAACGTGGAAGTAATGAACAAATTAATGAACGTTACTTATTCCTGGTTTGCGAAGATAATACACATCGACTACAAGTTGAACCCAAAAAGCGTTTTTAGAAATTCTGAATTTGATTGGATTGATAAATTCATTCTGGATTTCGACAAAAAGTTAGGTGAGTTCAAAATAGACGAAGTATTCTAAATAAAAAAAATTAGATAAGATGATATAAAATCTCTTATCTAATTTTTTTTTATTGTTGTTGTTGCTGTTGCTGTTGTTGATCATCATCTTCTTGTAGGATACTTGGATCAAGACCAAACTGTTCAAATTGCTGTCCAAGTTTAGCATTAACCATTTGTAAGTACAAGTTGATAGACTTTTCATTAATAATACTTTCTGTATTTGGATCTATATCTCTAACCAAGTTTTGGATATAAGTCAAATAATTCTTCGGATCCAAATAAGGAGCACCCATATCAAGCATCTGAAGTGATCCTTGAAGAATAGAATTAATACTCTGAAGAAGTCCGTTTATTGATTCTGATTGATTGATTTGGTTGTTATATTCAACAGAAGTTTTCTCACTAATGTGAAGCTTTACAAGACTCGGATCCAATGTCTCAGAATAAATAATCTCATAAAGATTACATACCAAATCAGTTACAGAGCTCTTTATACCTGACAAGAAACTAGCAACTTTAGAATTAGCACGTTCAGATTGCTGAAGAACCTGCCATTTTGAACCTGATGTAGAGTCCGTTAAAGAAACAGGAAGACCAAGAGGACCAAGAATAGCTGCTCTACATTGATCCAATGTCTGCATAATTTCTATATACTTATCACTCAACTTATCAAGGGGAAGCATAGGATTCTTTGCAGATAATGATCCACCATAATCAGGTATAAATTTAGTTCCTTGTGTTAAAGAATTCTCAATGAATGAGACAGCATCAAATTGAGATGTCAAGAAACTAGCTAACTCATTCGTATTATTTGTTAATTTAGCTGCCCTTTTACAGAGTTCAGATGCAGCTTCAAGTGGAATATTCTTATCAAACTGTAACAAGAATATTTGAACACTTGACAAATCTCGTAAAGATATCAAAGAAACAAGTAATTCTTTTATTACTAACTCTTTAACTTTCAATAATAATGAATAGAATAAAGGTTCAGATGTTGTATATGATTCATTTACAAGGACTTTTCTTCTATTCTCTTTTCCTTCTTTACTATCATCCATAGCTACGCCTTCTTTTAAAATGTATTGATTTTTATTAACATTGGGCTGATATGGTTTTGGTTTATTGGATTGATTTAAAAAGCTCGTTATAGGATCATCTTGCTTTCTCTTATATCCGTTAAATTCTATTTTATCAGCTAAATCATTTACAAGACGTAGATCTAGGTTAGCAATATAAATAATTTCTTTTTTGGGAATTTCTAGAATTATACCACCTTCTCCTTTAGCAAGAAACAGATCTTCCATTTCATTGCTTCCATCCTTCTTTCTCTTTTTCTTTCTAATAACAGAAACAGGATCAATAAGCTCTTCTAGACGGAATTTAAGGTGTCCTGATTCATCCCTACTAGAAACCAACATAGCATAATATTGACCAAAGAATACAAAATCCTGAATGTGATTCCTTATAAAATCAAATATTTTAATATCTTTTGTTAAGATTTGATTAATACGGTCTGTAACTTGTTGGTTATTAGTACCATCCTCATTCATTATAGAAACGATCTGACTTCCACCACCTTCATCTGATAGGAAGTTAACAATATAATCGGAGAAGAAGTTTGTAGCTAGTTTTGTGATATCCAATAGTTGGTATCCTTTTAATTCTAGTAACCTCTCATAATACCCAGAAATTAAGTTAGATGCATTAGCATTACCTAACAACGGGGATTTTCTATCAATATCAAAGAGTTTACTACCAGTTGTTCCGATAGCTTGATATCCCTTTTTATTATAAATATTGCTTCTGATTGGTATGCGACTATTAATACCGGACATAAACATACCAAACAATTTTTGAATTAAACCGGGTTGATTATTTTCCATGATGTTGTTTTTATGTGTAAATAAAAAAACCTAGAGACAGTCGACATAAACGTCAATCGTCTCTAGGAAATGACAAACTTTTGTAGCCCTTGTAGGAATCGAACCTGCATTTAATGATTAGAAGTCACTCGTTCTATCCGTTGAACTAAAGAGCCATATTTAGATAAATAACACAGTATAGGTTTTATAGAGTTAAGAAAGTGTGCTATTACGCCAAGGTCCATTGCAGGATGGTAAGTGATTCTCGCCTTCGAATCACCTGCGACGTATATAAATTATAATATAATTACTATAAAATATTACCCCGTTTACCTATTTTACTACCGTGTTGGAATATTCGCAATGTGGCGATAAACCCCCACAGTCCCCACGTACTTGAATCGAAATTATCCCGGCATTCACGTTTCTCTCTATTACGAAAATAGTATGAAACCTAACCATTTCATTAACCCCCCAACAAATAACCTGAAGCTTATCAACTTGTTGTTGGTACGAATATTTTTTCGGGAAAAAGTATAATTTTTTTAAACCCTCTGGAAATACCCAAGAGTACGATTCCTGTGTGAACCCAGGTTACCTAAGTACATACTAGAATTCCGAAATTATGCTTTAAAAATATTCAATTTAGTTAATGCTTTCTTCTATCGGTAATATGCCGTCATCCTTCACACTCCCAGAAGGGGTACTTGTATTTAAGTACTGTGTACGTACGATGACTACGTGGAGCAGCCTCCTAGGGTTCGGGGAACTGTTCACTACCTGAAGAAAGATCGGTATGATACGTACCCTTTACAATGAGGGGCAGCATTATCCTCTAACCCCCATGATACGCTCTATAGCGCAACCGGTTTCGCGGACGCTCTTTAGATGATGGCTGCCTTTAAGCCAACATTCTCCCCGCTCCCTATAAAACCATAACGTGTGTTTTTTTTTCTAGTTGAGAATCAATAAGTTAGTCTGAGTGGAGAGATTCGAACTCCCGACTTTTTGCTCCCAAAGCAAATGCGCTACCAGCTGCGCTACACCCAGATTTAGTTTATTTCTTTTTTGTTTCTTCATATACTCGATACGCGAAAGCACCTATGAGTATACCTATAATAATCCATACTACTGTCATTTTTTTTAGTTGTTGTTATTAATTTTGATCTTGATATCTCCTTCTTCATCAATTTCTATGGAGAAGTTTTTGCTTGTAAATCGATCAACTTTATTATCAACTTCAAAGTATATTGAATATTCCTTCATTATATCTTTGAATGTTGATTTAAGTTGTTCGATTGCTTGGTATATATCTTGTGCTACCATAATTTATGTTTTTTTTATTATACTAGAAAATATGTGTTTTTTTTATTACACTTTCGGATTTTTGGAGATAAATAGTAAAGCAATTATAAATATGACTACCATAACTATAACTACTTCCCAAAAATTTTCACATAAAAATCTATCAATACCTTCTGAAAATATTGCACTGATGATATGTAATAAAAAATGTTCCATAAAATATAATTTTAAAAAATTAGTAGGACTGGCTGGATTTGAACCAGCGACCCCTGCCTTATCAGGGCAGTGCTCTAACCAACTGAGCTACAGTCCTATAAATAAAATACTCATAAGCATTCATTCATTAATGCCCGGCCAACACAGTACTAACACTGTGTGAGAAACCAAACCCCTACTCACTCACTAATTACTTAGCAGTTTTTGGTTATGACCCCCGGTCGCTACTAGGTGGGTTAGACTTTCGCAGACTATGAGTATTTCAAAATAAGCGGAGAAAGAGGGATTCGAACCCCCGGAGGTGTTACCCTCAACGGTTTTCAAGACCGCCGCAATCGACCACTCTGCCATCTCTCCAATATGTGTTTTAATTTTCGTCTCTTAAGACCCATATTGCAGCTGCTATTGCTGCAATAACTACAATGGTTGCTACCCAAGGAAATATTCCTCCATCGGTGTATGCCATTTTTATAGATTCCCAAAATTCTTTCATGATTAAAATAAAAGTTATAAATAGTTAATAATCACTTATTGAGGTTTTTAACTTTATAACTTAAATTTTTATGAGTGGACCAGACAGGGCTTGAACCTGTGACCCTCCGGTTATGAGCCGGACGCTCTTACCAACTGAGCTACTGGTCCTTACGTTTTTTTTTAGTTATCCGGACTACAATCTGGATCCTCCGGGTGGGAAATAGGAGTACCGCCACATGTATCCGGGTCGCAATCTGGGTACTCGGGGTTGGCTACATAAGTACCACCCTCGTTGTCATCATTGTAGAATTCCAAGTCATTCATAATTGATGTGTTTTATTTTGTTAATAATATGTTAGTTACAGCACTTAAACAGTGCATATACAATAAATATGATGATGATAAGGCAGCCAAAATCTGCGCAGCCATCTTCACCACTACTACTGTCTTCGTAGCTATTATCGGAGTCAGAGTACTCGTAGTCGTCGTCATCACCATGGGACTCATACATAGGCTCGTCTCCGTCGTAACTAGTAGTCGGCATCATTTTTATATGTGTTTGTTTAATTTGTTTGTTAATATTTTGAAAGCGGAGGGTACAGGATTCGAACCTGTGGAGGGATTTTACTCCCTCGACGGTTTAGCAAACCGCTGCCTTCAGCCACTCGGCCAACCCTCCGTTAAAGAAAAGGTGAGTTCGGTGGGACTTGAACCCACGACCCCAGCATTAAAAGTGCCGTGCTCTACCAACTGAGCTACGAACTCGACCTAAATAAACACATCATCAAAAAACAAATTCTGCTCTCCAACCTGGACTTGAACCAGGGACCCTCTGATTAACAGTCAGATGCTCTAACCAACTGAGCTATTGGAGAATTTAGTGGGAGGAGAGGGACTCGAACCCCCGAAAGCCGTTAAGCCGACGGATTTACAGTCCGTTGCAATTGCCACTATGCGACCCTCCCATTATTAGAAATTGTGGAGCCTCAGGGAATCGAACCCTGGACCTTCTGCTTGCAAAGCAGATGCTCTAGCCAACTGAGCTAAGACCCCATCAGAATTAGAATTATAACCATTTTAAGCAACGTGTGGGGGCTGAGAGATTCGGACTCCCGACCCTCTGCTTGTAAGGCAGATGCTCTAAACCAACTGAGCTAAACCCCCATTCATTAAGAGCACAGAGTCAGATTCGAACTGACGGCTGTACGGTTTTGCAGACCGTTGGCTTGGACCACTCACCCATCTGTGCTTTTATTAGATCTACTTATTAAAAATCGATACTACTTCCATTACAGAAGCTGCTGTTGAGATCAAGAGAAGGATGATGAAGATTCCCAAGTACTTCTTGTTTTTCTTCTTCGAAATCTCATAGATCTCTTTCATCTTGTTTTTGATATCCTCATTTGTCTCGCCAGAGATAAGAGTCTTGTAAAACTCCTTAGTCTCTTCCATGTTGTCAGTAACATACCAAATGAGTACGATACACACGATAAATGCAATAGATGTCATAATGTGTTTTTTTTTTAAAGTTAATAAATAATGTTGTTTACATTTCTTGAGTAGAGCCTTCTGTAGGAGTCGAACCTACATTCCAAGATTACAAATCATGTGTAATACGGCCGTTATACTAAGAAGGCATGTAAATGAACCCGATAGTATGATTTCGGATTCCTTGGGACTGATGACTACAACCTACTTCATACTAGCAGGCGATATAGCGTACACTATACCATTCGTTTGGAGGCCTCCAGATTAACTTTTATCCCTCAAGTTAATCCAAATTGCCTAGGCAGCCTCACGGTAAGCGTTGACCCGGAGGGATTCGAACCCCCACAACAAGAACCAAAATCTTGGGTGCTAACCGTTACACCACGGGTCAAAGAACTATTCTTCTTCGTTATCAATTGAACGAAAATATCTTTCAATCCAATCATTTATAAAGTTTTCGAGCCTTTTTGTATACCCCTTTATTTCATTGGTGAATGTTTTTCTATCGATGACTTTGATTTTTTGATTCTTTTCAAGATCAAGAAATTCGTCATAATCGAACCACCAAGTATGCCATCCACTAAAGAATACTTCTGCAGAGTCTGAATAACCGGTATTATCATTCATATAGAATGTCAGCCCAGTAAGAGAGACCTTCTTTTTGTGTTTGTCTTCATATAGCTGCTGATCATTGACTATCATGTAATCATTGAACGGATCACCATAACCAGAAGATCTTACTACACATTTTTTCCTATAATCTTTCTCGGATAATTTAAGTTTTTCTATTTTATCTCTTAATTCCCAAGCTTTTTCGTAGTATTCATCCATCTGCTTTTTAAGCTCCTGGATCTCTTTTTCTTTATTCTCCTCCATTTGTATTTCTTTCATTAAGCATGTTATTCAACATCTCAATTAATTTATTGAGTTTATTAGTCTCATTTTCAAGATCAATTATTGCTTCTTGGTATTGAAGGAACTTTTCTAAGGATTTTTCTGATAATTTATCCCAGATTTTATCTGTTCCTTTATAAATTTCATGTACAAGAGCATCACCCCTTGTTACTCCAGCCTCTTTTTGAAGTCTGTCAACAAGATCTTGCAAACCAATCTTTCTTCTTTGAACGATATTAATACGCTTTCTTAACAAATCTTCATAATATCGTCTCTTTTCATCATTTTCAGAATAAGTCATAATTAATATTTGTTTAATTTTGAGTAAAAAAAAGAGCGGGAGACGGGTCTCGAACCCGCAACCCTCTGCTTGGAAGGCAGATACTCTAGCCAATTGAGCTACTCCCGCATTTCCCCAGTCTTTCCTGAGTGTCAACAGAACTCGTCTCTGTAGTCTGGTTTGTCTATTATCTATCAATGTTCTAGATCTACCTTCGCGTCATTGAAGAGGGAAGACTACACCCAAAAACCCATCTCAGCATCTTTCAAACGGCACAAATACGTCGTAGCCGTCATCGTCTTCGTAATGATTTATTGTATCATCATAATAGAACCCGAATTTATACCTTTTATATTCAAAAACCTTTCCATTCCATACAGCTTCACTTGTATTTCTACAAATTCCACTATATTTTTCACCAATAACCAAATCTTTTTTAGATATCGGTGTTGGTAGTGTTTCCAGGTTCTTCATTTCCTTGTAAATCTGAGCGTTCAGGTTTAATTCTTGATTGTCCATTTTTAGAAAAAGCATCTAAAATGTTAAACATAAGTTGTTTTAATTCAGAATTTTTTACTTCTAATTCTAAAATTCTCTTTTCTAACTCTTTATCTCGATTATATCCAATAAAATCGGCGAAAAGAATTAATAGAAAAAGAATTACGATTGAGACGAAAGTAATCATTTTTTTTTTTATGTTTTTATGTGTTTTATATTTATAATTAGCATACCGGGATGGACTCGAACCACCAACCACTAGTTTTGGAGACTAGCATTCTACCAATTGAACTACCAGTATGTGTCGACCTACGATTCGACAATAAGAATTAGATTAAACCATTAAAATTCAATATTAAGAATTTTGAGGGGAAATTTTGGAAGTATTATTGATTTTGGAATTAAAATTTATCTTTATTTCTCTCTACATACTCCTCAATAGCTTTCCTTTCTTCCGGTGTAGCTTTAGTATATTGAACTTTTGCTGATTTATCTAGATCAATACCTAAATTTTTAGCATTTTCTTTCAACTTTCTTAGAGCTTCTGGTGACATGCCGTAGTCAAGGTCTTGTAAACCACTCTTTTGGATATCTATGCCCAAGTTTGCATTATATGTATTATTTGATCTTTTTGTTACGTGGTGAGTAGTTCTCCAGTCTCTACCTCCTGTTTTTGAATTTAAAAACATATCTCTGAAAGCACCTTTGTTAGCCCTACCCTCTTCATCCCTCACATACTTAAGTTTTTCAAAAACTTTCTTAGGACTACGTATCATATTTTTTGTAGTTGCTAAGTTGTACGATAAAGCATCTATACCTTCTCCTAATAAATCGTGTTTAAAGTGATTGTTTTCATGTGCCGCAATAGCTGGTATCGGTATAGTTTTCATAGAATTAGTTTTCTTACTGTAGGAAGAACCTTTTCCCATCCTCCGTTCTCCATTGAGAACTTCGAAGGACTTTCCGCCTTTTCCTAGAAATTCTTTTCTAATATCCTCTATAATGCTCTCATCATTCGGATTTCTTCTGAGTTTTTCATCTTTTTTGTGTTTGAATAATAAGTCTGATTGTGTTTTTGAAAGGGCAGCTGCTAATTCATTTTCCTCTCTCTTTTTGAAAAAAAGACTTTTCTCCCACTCCTCTTTATCCCTTAATCTCTTTTTTGCTAATTCAGTATCTCTTATCTTCTCCTTCGCATCCTTAAACAGTTTATCTAAATATTCACCCTTTGCCTTTCGAACGCTATCCTCTACTCCATAATATTTTGTTCTATATAATATCATAATTATCTACATTTTAATCTATAAACAAGAATTTTGTAAGAAAAAGAAAATAATTAACTAGTAATATTAAATTTACTAGTTAATTATTCTTTAAAATTCCTACTTATTCACTCTATGTATGAGTAACTTAGGAATTGTTTCAATAATCTTGATGGCTTCATCGAAATCCCCATCTGATTTAACTAATGCTTTCTTACAGTCCATCATTCCACGTCCAGTAACCTCACGTAACCTCTTAACTTCACTCAAGGCAATTACTTTAGCTAATTTAACTTGATCAGATTCTTTTATCAGTACTAAGTTAATCCCATTAAGTGTAAAGTAATAACTCCCGAAAGGATTAAATTCAGGTGAATACGGTTCAGCATATTTATTACTAAGTATATAATCTTTAGCTTCATCGCAATCAGTGAAGTGATGGTTATTTATTAACTCGATTAATTCTTTGTAGCTCATAGATTAATTTTTTCTGAAAGTGAATATTTTAGTGCTGTTTCTACGGCATCTCCGTAAGTTTCATATCCTGCATGGGATTCTGTCATACTGATTATCCTCAAATCTGTCCCAACACGTATCGGCTTTATTGATTAGATCTTGATATTTCTCCCATTCGTCTATAGGGAGAAATACGATATTTTGTGTATAAGATACATCAAAACCACCCTTAGTCTTACAAAACTTGATTACTTCTTCATTTAAAGGCAAGCAATAAAAGAAGTAGTCATAATATCCGTTGACGTAGTGATGATTCTGATTTAGTGAATCCTTTCCACCAAAGCGCTTATAGGTACTTTTTGCCCAATAATCACATCTACATATACTATTAGAAGCAAGAACTTCTTCGCCCTCTTTGAAATGATAGTCCTTGTACTTCTTGACAAAATCTTCTACGTAAATATCCGTTTTATTGATCAATTTAATACCGATGATAGAACCCTTTTTCTCAAACCCAAATGTTCCTCTAATAATTCCATTTCTCAATTCGTGAGCTATAGAATCAAAGGTTTTCGGTAACATGCAGAAAAGTCTATCACGATCATTAATGTCTTCAAAACGAATGATGAGCCTATTGGTGTCTGTTCTGAGTGTACAGTCATATTGAAGTTCACCATTGAATGTGTGATCTGAGGGTAAATTTTCCTCAATCGCATCAACGGGAATGAGATCCCACTTTTTTATGTCATAAGCAGGACTCCAATAATATTTACCGCCATATCTAGTAACGGTCCAGTTTTCTTTTGTATTCGTGTTCATTTTTTATTTTTCTTTTTATAATTTCCAGTCGATACTTCTTCCATTAGGAAAGAGTTCAACCTACAATCCCAATCATTGAGGAGTTCTTCCCAATCAGAATAAGATGTATCATCGTCATCATCACGAAACATAGTAACACCTCTTATTCCAAAGGGTACACCAGTTGAATCTTTCAGTACAGTAGTGCTGACCTCATAAAAACTACCCTTACGAGTATCCAAATTAGAAAGAACTACTTTTGCACCTTCACACTTAGCGAAATTAATCGCACAATTAACGCAATCAAAGTCCTGACATTTATTTACTATTTCCTTTGCATTCATTTTATTTGGCAGTTTATTCTGGATATGTAAAGATTAATCAGCTATTTCATAATGGTTTAAATCAGAAGTAGGAGTTTCTCTTGCATAAACAGAAACTATTTCAAATTTCCTCATTAGCCTAAAAATCTTCTTGTAACTTTTCATTAGTTGTTTTCTAGCTTCACAGAAGAGCTTATTAGTACTCCTACCTTGAGATACTTCACAATCATACTGAAAATTTACGTAAGATGAATTATCCTCTCTAGCTTTTTCAATTTTCTTCTTCGTTATGAGCTTTATGGATTCTACGGCAGCTTCTCTTGTTAAGAAAATCTCAGATTCCATAGTGATAATTCTACTCCATTCATACGAATCGCCGTTGTGATACTGATATTTAAGTTTGTAACCGATTAGTTTCATTTCTTTTTGTTATTATATATTCATAATATAAATTGTTTATTTTTTTTTCATTATTTAGAATTTCAAGGGAGGGAAGAAAAAAAAATAAAATACTAAAAATAGGCTAGTTTTTCACAGTATTCCTTATTCTCGATAAGAAAATAAACTTAATAAAAAAGTATATTATGATTGTATATAGAACTAAATATTACGGAATACATACAGACAGGATTCGAGCCCTTGCTGAACAAATAGGGAGGGGAAAGAATTTGGAAGAGAAAAGATTAATGGACGAGTTATACGGTAAGTCAAAAGAAAGTATAAGAAGTCTAGATTTAAATCTCAAGGATAAACTCAAAAGGGAGAACCAAACATCTTCTTTCGAAGACTGGATAAAAGCAGACAGAGATGTGAAGGATGCTAAGGATTTAATTACTAAGCGAAACGAGTTATGGAACAACCCTCAACATGTAGAATTTTATGAGAAAATAGGAAATAAAGTAAATAAGGACTTAATGAAAGATGAATTAATACAAATTCTAAAAACTAGAAGATCTCCACTTAATTATTTTAAAGATAAAAAGATAACTAAAGAAATAGAAGAATCAGTTAAAAAAGGTAATATAGGTGGTATAAAAGAAATAAAAAATGATGGTATTAAGGAAATAATTGATTCTGCAAAAAATCCGATTTTCAAAGAACCCGTAGAAATGCCTGGTGCCTCACACTACTATCCAGACAGTAAAACCATCCGCAAAGGACTAGGTAAACATAATAGACCAGAGGTCTTGGGTCATGAGGTAGATCATGCAGTATTCCGTCACGAGGATGCAGGTGATGAAGGTAGGAAGGAAATTCTCTCTAAACTAGAGAAAGAGAAGTTAAAAGATAGGGGAAAATTCTTAGGAAAAGAATTATACGCTAAACCAGATAAAATACAAAGCATTATAAAAACTGTACAGAATGAATTAAATACTGCAGATAGGGGTAGAGTCATGAGACCTTACCTAAGTAGTAAGTCGGCAACCAGAAGTGATTTAGATAGGTACTCTAGAAATAAGACAAATTACCACAAAGCTCTTCAAGACTATATACCACCTTCGCTAGACTATCACACTGATCCTGCTACAATAAAGAAAATAAAGGAACACGTAGAAGAACAACAAGCTATTGATAATTACCTAAATACAGATAGAAAATGGCTTTAAAAAAAATAAAACTAGCATAAAAGCTAGTTTTATTTTTGTGCCCTCGACAGGATTCGAACCTGCACGCCTTTCGGCACCAGATCCTAGGTCTGGCGTGGCTCCCAGTTACACCACAAGGGCATTAAAAAACCTGCTATTAGCTTAACCCGCAGGTAATTACAGAATAACTCAAGACTAATTATAACTGTAACGGTCATCCAGTGATCGGGATCAGGCCAGCGTTTGTCTATTTTTCCACTTAAGTTGATCTACCCGTTGATAAATCAACAAGAAACCGTCGTCTCTTTAATCAGTGTATCTTTCAAAACACTCTAACTACACCCAATTATTTGTCAAGAGGTGCAGTCTTAGTATTCCCTGAATGGTAGCCCCTACGGGAATCGAACCCGTATTACCAGAATGAAAATCTGGCGTCCTAACCGTTAGACGAAAGGGCCATCAATTATTTTAGTTGTAAGCACCAAATGACAAATCAATCATATAATGCTCACCAACATAGAACTGAAGATCAGTATAAACATATTCCAAAATCATCATAGGGGTTATTTTATCTGGATCCTTCATAAGAACAACAGATCCCCTATAACAAGGAGTCATTTTTGTTTTATACCATATATCAATAGTCCAGTTACCAGTAGTTGGAACCGTTAACTGACTGTCTAAGAATTTCTTGGAACACTCACTAATATAATCCAAATTAGCCTCCTGATCCGTTTTTATTTTTCCATCCTCAACCGATAATTTATAATCAGGTGAGATCAAGATTTCCTCAAAAGATACCGGGAAAATAAGATCATTTTCTTTATCAATTTTCCAAAAGTCCTTTATTCTGGCCAATCCTGACCCAAATAATTGACTCGCTTCTGATTCAAATAATATTCTAGAAAACAACCCTAATTCCATCGGTTTATTCTTCCCGTAAGGATTATTATTCAGAATATATAACGAGATCTGGTAAATCAAATCTAGCTTATTTTTTCTCATTGTGTCCATAGTAGTGTTTATTTAATAGCGGTGCGTACGAGGATCGAACTCGTGACCCCATGCGTGACAGGCATGTATTCTAACCAAACTGAACTAACGCACCATTAATATTTTTTTTTTGTACTGGGAGGGGGATTCGAACCCCCAAGGGCATTTCTGCCCAGCGGATTTTAAGTCCGCCACGTGGACCTGTTCCGTCATCCCAGCATAATATCTTATCAAAAAGCATCACTACAATGAGCTTTTGTGATGGCACCCTTCCTTGCGTAAGTATGTAGGAGATTTAGAGATCTCGGCCACCTCCATTGATCATTTTCGAACAATTCACTTATTAGAATTTGGGTGCTTTATTATTTACTAAATTAATATTTGAAGAATAAAAAAAAAGAGGTGAATTACTGTACTGAATACAATAACTCACCTCTCAAAAAATTAACAAACAGTGTTATTTAAATGAGATATTTACATTACCATCCGCATAATCAGCCGAGATGCTCTTCTTTTTCAGAAGTTTCGGGTCAGCGAGAATGGCGTCAGCTACTTTGTTCTCGAGCTCATTCTGGATAACAATACCGAGATTTCTTGCTCCAAGTTTCTGATCGACTTTTGAAATGAGGTAGTCTTTCATAGCATCGGTCATGGAGAGACTCTTTGATGTCCTCTTCTCGAATTTCTTGATTTCGAGTTCAAGAACCTGTCTCATCTGATCAGAATCGAGTGAATTGAAGCAGATAACATCCGTGAGTCGTCCGAGGAACTCTGGACGGAAGTAGTTCTTGAGAGAATCCATGTAGATCTGGCTCTTTGCTTCCTCTGACTCTTTTTCTGTTTCAGAGAGATCGAAAGCAATACGATTAACGGCTGATGAACCAATATTACCAGTGAATACAATAACGCAATTCTTCATATCCACCTTAGTCTGGTCTGACAACGTAACAACTCCTTCATCCAATATAGAGAGGAATACTTTATTTACAATGTCAGGGTGAATCTTCTCCACCTCATCTACCAATACAAGTGTGTACGGTCTTCTCCTGATTCTGTCAAATACCGGGGGCTGATCATAACCTACAAATGACGGAGGTGCACCAAGAAGCTTTGTATCAGTGTGTTGGCTACTAAATTCACCACCATCAATTCTGAGGAAAGCTTCCTTGGATCCGAAAACGATTTCAGCCACTTTCTTTGCAAGCTCAGTTTTACCAACACCAGTCGGGCCTATAAACATGAATGATGCAATAGGTCTGTCTGGGTTACGGAGACCGAGATAAGATCTACAGAGTGCTTTAGCCATTGTATCAACAGCTTTCTCCTGACCTACAACTACTTTACTTATCTCTTCCTTGAGACGAGAAAGCTTGTTGATTTCCGGTTCGAGAATAACGTCGACAGGGACGTTAGCTGCTGTTGCAATAACATTAGCAACATCTTTGATTGTCACTTTCGGCCAGAGAGACTTATCAATCTTCTTTGGATCTTTCAACTCTTCCATCTGTTTTTCAAGATCTTCAAGCTGAGTACCCAAGTTCTTAGCCTCTTCAAGCTTTGTGGGATCTGTTGCAGATTCAAATACGAGATCAGTTTTCTGACCGCTAATCTTATCGATCTCTTTCTGAAGTTCGAGTTTCCTCTTGTCGATCTTTTTGTAAGTTCCAGCATGATCTATTTTACAAGCAGAACCAGCTCGATCAAGAATACCCAATGAAAGGTCGGGATTAGCGTTGTCATGAATATACCTGCTGCTTGTGTTAACAGCAAATTCAATGACATTATCAGGATATTGAACTCTATGAGCGTCGGAGTATGTGAAAATGCTCTTCTTGATGATTTCGATAGTCTCCGAGAGATTAGGCTCTTCTACATAAATTTTGCTAAATCTACGGATCAAAGCTTTATCCTTCTCAATATACTTTCGGAATTCTTGGTTTGTGGTTGAGCCGATGATTGTAACCGATCCATTAGCTATGTACGGTTTCATGGCATCAGAAATATTCTTACCATCAACACCAGAACCAAGAGTGTGCATTTCGTCCATATAGAGAATAATCTTCTTTTTGGAATTTTTAACTTCCTCGAGAATATTCCTAATACGTCCCTCAAGCTCACCTCTTACACCAGCACCAGCTTCAATGTTTGTTGTAGGAATAGATACGATTCTAACATCTTTCAATGCTTCTGGTACCTTTCCATTAACAATGAGCT
>Ga0326514_10000268_pt1 | contig 35192 bp, 52 predicted proteins | sample 3_2548_0518_D_FD_203653 | JGI IMG/M metagenome (GOLD analysis project Ga0326514, IMG submission 203653) | Bovine rumen microbial communities from UC Davis, California, United States - 3_2548_0518 | ecosystem: Host-associated > Mammals > Digestive system > Stomach > Rumen | place: USA... | reverse complement strand
TTTCTTCGCTCCAAGTATTTGATCTCAAAGCTATCCACTGATGTAGCCTCCTAAGCTTTGTATATTTTATATATACCTCTGATGGAGGAATTGAACTATCAACATTAAGAGTATTAATACTTCCGAATGTTGGAATGAGTTCAGATGTAGTCTCAAAACTTATGAAGTCATTCTCGCCAAGGAACTCTGTTCCAAGATCTATAATAACCGTTTTTGACAATTCCCCACTGCTTACTGTAAGCGGCAGAGTTACCTTGTACGGCTCCCAGCAGGTCACTCCCGATATCACGGGGTCTCCCGTTATTGGCAGAGTGACGCTGAACTGCGATACAGGCGTGTCCGCAGGCACTATCATGAAGCGCCAGCTCACATCGGTATTGGCTTCGCGTCTTATGGTGTACATCTTGGACAGCACTCCCACGTTAACCGCCTGTGATACTGTGAATACAGTTTCTTTTCGGGTCCACTTGGGAGCGCTGCTGCCGTCGAAAAACTCGTCCCACAGCACCTCGGCAAGGACGTTGTTATTCTCGTCGATGAGCGCATAGTAGCCCTTGGAGTCGATCATTGTGGGATCGGGATTGTTCTGCGGCAGAGGATACTCATATGGGTTGGCACACTCGGCTATGAGCTTGTATGTGCCTGCCTCAAGATGCCCCGTCCAGTTGCACCACCTGTATTCCTTAGTGCGGTAGTCATTGATCCTGCGCCAGTAATCATTATAGGGCGCCGTGATAGAGTACCACCGCTGATAGTCAGCTCCGACGGGAGTCCCGTTCGGTATGCTTGTGTTGTTGTTCATCGCTCCGGCGCTGCCGCTTCCCGAGTAAGTGTAGATATAGCCGAAAACATCGGGGTATTTCTCGGGATTTACGTTGTTTGTAAGCTCGCCGTCAGCTATGGGCTTGTAGTTCAGCTTGTTTGTGCCCACTCTGCCCACACCTCCTGCTGCGCCCTTTATACGCCAGTCGAGGAGTGAGGTGCCGTTAGATTTAAATGTTATAGGCAAAGTTCCTGTTATTTCCCCAATTCTGCTCGGAACCGCTATAGTATCTATCATAGCTTCGATTTTCAAGTGCTTAGGAAATCGATATCGTATATTCCTCTCTGCACTTATAGAAAAATCCAGTTTCATGTCACACCACCTTCGGAGATGATCTAACATATAAACTACACGCCAGCTTTTTATATATATTTTCTTCAGAGTCTATAAAGTGAAAGAATAGATAGTAAGTCCCTTCAACCAGCTTAATAGTATCCTCTGATGTCAATCTGACTTTAAATCCTTCACTTGTTGTGATGCATTCTTTTTCAATTATTGCATCATCTGGACTTGCGGTTGAAGATACTGTTAATATCATACGGCTGTCTTCAAGCGAGGTACCATCTTCTATTTCAACTGTAATATTAAAAACAGGCAGCGTATCACCAACTGCAAATTCCATATCATTAAGTTCTTCATAAAACTTCATTTATGTCAGCCTCCTTAATTACCCATTATTACAGCCCATATACCGTCAAGCTCAGCTCTGAGAGAGCCAAAGCCACCCTGGCTGTTGCCCATCTTCACGTCATGACAGAGCACATCGCCCGTATCGCTCTGTATCTCTGCTGTTATTGTGCTGCCACTGTAGAAGTTAATTGCTCCTGCCTGAGCGACTACCTTACAGTCTATGTCGGTGTTCTCAAGCTTCCACTCAAGTGGTGATATCGTATGTATCCAGTCCGTATTGTACTGATCAGAGTGGTGGCTTAGTGATATAACGTCAAAAGACTCAGAGTTGGTCTCAATGTTTATGCTGCCACCTGTTATGTTGATTGCCGAAGCACTTACAGTACCGTTAGGAGAAACATGAAAAGTGCCGCTGCCATTGTTGATGTCTATTGCCGTTGCCGTTACAGCTCCATTCGGAAATACATGAAAAGCTCCATTGCCGTTGTTGATGTCAATGGCTTTAGCTGTAACAACGCCGTTTGGATCAACATGGAAGCCATTGCCGTTTTTTATCTCAAGCCCTGTGAGCGTCCCTGATGTGATCCTGTCAGCTATGATGCCGCCATCTCTTGTAAGACCTACAAAATAGCCGTCATCATATCCCTGATCACTGTATGCAAATCCGCCTGAGTTCCAGCGCCAGACCTTGGTTGCCGTTTCTTTATTCGGAGTGTCCATGATAAGCAGCTCTCCGTTATCGTTGTCGATGTATATATAACCTTTAGTGGCAGTATTAAGCAGAGCCGACGTCCTGTCCTTAGCCGCTTGAAGTATTTCATTGCGCTGCTTCGGCAGCTCGTATTCGATGAGGCTTGCCGTCCTGGTAGCGATAGAGGTAATGCTCTCCGCTTTGTCACCAATCTGTACCTCAGGCTTATACGGTTTGAATATATCAGTGGAGCACTTCATCACTCTGAGTTCCTCGTCGAGTCCAATGATATCATGTTTAAAGTGGTAAGTATTGCCTGCTCTAATACAGAGCTGAGAGTCAAGCTGCTCATTAAGGAGAGACAGATCAAGCACCTGTGCAGCATAGCCTTTCTTGACTCTGTTATTATTCGTGAGGTACTCCTGTCCGCGCTGCTTAAGGTTTGATGCAACTGTGATATCATCGAAGGTAACAGTACCCATTATGATGCCATATCTTGAAATAGCTGTCTCGTCGTCGATGTACGGCAGACCGTCATTGACCTCGGATATCGTAAGACGTTCCGAGGTCTCATCGTTGAGCTGTGCTCCCAGAGGGACGAGCCTTGTGATGATATTCGACGAGTCAGTGTCAACGCTGAGGGAATAAATATTTTTTGCAAGCTCCACCGTTGTATCCGACTTTACACCGTACTGGTGCAGGAAGTCAAGAACGAGAGCTCCGTTCACTTTACGGATCCTTATCTCTCCACCGATACGCTCGATGAGATTTACCTTTATTTCCTCAAGAGTATTCCTGTAAGAGGTCGTCTTACTGTTGGTATTATCTCCTGAGAAGTCGCAAGAACCGAGAGTGATGTGCTTTTCCGCAGGTGTAACACTGTTGTGATAGTCGAACAGAGCCGTGAGGAATTCAACAATTGTTGAATTCTCATAATGGTGATATGGCTGTATACTATCATTAAGATAGGTAAGATACCCCTCACAGCTGCATGACTTATACACCTTGCCTGCTGCGGTAACATCTTCCTTACTGTGGATAAGTGGCCCCTCGAAGTCAATTTCTCCTGTCTTGTCATTATGGATCGATATGATAGTAGTTCGATCGGAAAGCTCATTGTAGGAAGGATTAAACGCAGGTATGTTAAAATTGAATGCAGGGATAGCATTCACCTCATCGGCAAACTTGCCTGCGCTTAATCTGCGAAGGCTATCCGGGTCGTTAGCATGGATAACAGCTGCATTACTGCCATTGATAGCTGATATTGTATACATTAGTAGACTTCGCCTCCTGTGCAGAAATAATCGTTAAGGAATGCCGCCCACGCAGCTTCAATGCTCATGCCAGTGTAGGGACTGTTAGTCTGTGACAATTTTGTATAAAATGATTGTACCATTGCAGCATCAACTGCATCAATCTTTCCGTCCATATTTGCATCTGCAGCTCGCATTTGCGCCGGAGTTAATCCAGGATCACGAGGTGGATTTTCAGAAAGAGCTGCATAAGCTGCTAATATAATAGATGCATCAACAGGATCCACTCGTCCATCACTATTTACATCAGGAATAATAGTGTTAGCTGCATTATATTTTCTTTTGTTTGGATTAGGAAGCATCGCAGGAGCAGCTTTGAAGGTAAGCTTCAAGGTATATACTCCATGCTTTTCTGTACAATCAACATCTGGTTCGCGCACACTAAAATGATAATTCGGGAAGTAGTCATCGTAAAGATCAAGACTGCCGTCCCAGTGAAGCCAGTTAATCAGGCTAATAGCCTTATCCTCTGCTCTTTCGATATGACGCTCAGTAAATTCAAGCTTATATGTCAGCTTCCGCTCTCCATAGCTCTTTTTGCCAAAGAGTGCATCGAAATTATATGTAATATTGCTGAACGGAACACGCTCAGTATGCTCGTCCTTCGGAGCTGAGCCTACATTTCTTTCTAACATTTGTAAACCAAAAGCATAATATGTATGCTTTCCGTTCACAGTAAATCCTTTTCTTTTCAAGTCGTCACACCTCTTCTCTTCATTGTTACACGCAGCCCTTGTCTCTCATCAATAGCAGGCTCGACAATGTCAAGCACACCCTCGGCAACAACTTCCTCGCCAACAATAAACTGAGCTGTCAGAGCTATTGGCGGTATCTCGGAGTTTGTCTGATTATTATTGACAGTGCTGTTATAGGTATACTGAGTGCTGATTATGTCAGATGTTGCACTCGGTGCTGCGTCTGACCTGTCAATAAGTATCTGCTGCGCTGTCATAGCTGTCAGAGCGTCGTTCGTGACTATCGGCTGCGGTGCTGAGCTCTTAGGTGTATCCGTATCGAGGTTCGGAGCAGGCGCGTCTGGTTTATCAGGTTTAGGTATATCGGGTATATCAATCTCAAGCTTCGGGAGCTCGATCTCTGGTACCTCAACCTGTAGCTCGGGGAGCTTTATCTCAGGCACATCGACCTGAAGCTCAGGCAGTTTTGCGGCAGGATCAATGATGTCGATGCCAACCTTAGGAGCGCCGAGGTCAAGATTCGTAAGAGCCTCCCTTGCGTCCTCAGCTATGGTCGGCAGCTCGTCCATGAAGCCAACGCCGACACCCTCTGCAAGGTACTTGCCGACGCTGTCACGCATTACGCGCGAAGGGGAGTTGATACCAAAGGCGGACTTGAAGCCGTCGATAATGCCGTCAGCAAAGCCGAATATCTTATCCTTGATCCACTGACCCATGTTCTTGATACCGTTCCAGATACCCTCGACGATGTTCTTACCTGTCTCAAGCATCTTTCCGGGAAGTTCCTTGATCGTATCGACGATATTATGAAACATATCCGACGCGGCACTTTTCGCTTTTTCGCGCAGTTCGAGGCCCCAGGAAATAACGTGCTTGATAGCAGCGGTAAGGTTATCCCATATCTTTCCCGGAAGCTCCTTGAAGAATGTAACGATATTATCAAGGAAGTCCTTCGCAGTCTGGCGTGCTTTTTCTCGCATATCCAGAGCCCAGGAAACAATCTTTCCGATCGCTTCACCGATAAACTCACCGATCTTGTGAGGCAGGTCCTTGAAGAACTCAACAATACCGTCAAGGAAATCCTTTGCGGTCTGACGCGCCTTTTCTCGCATCTCCAACGCCCACTGCACGACTGCGAGCAGTGCGTCCTTCAGAAACTCTCCTATTTTACTGAGGAGCTCCCCGAGTCCTGTCACAAGTGCAACAACTATCTGCGGCAATGCCTCGACAATTGCCATGAACATTCGCCCTGCGGCTTCCAGTATCTGAGGAATAGCCTCGATCAGAGCTTCAACAATAGCAACTATTATAGTCGGAAGGTTCTCAATAAGCAGCTCTATAAGCTCTGGAAGAGCTTCGACAATCGCGATGAATATATCGGTAATGCACTCAAGTATCTGCGGTATAGAGCTGATAATTGTATCTATCAGCACCGGGATAAGATCTATGAGCGCCTTGCATATTGTAGGTGCAGCGGCTACTATTGCCTTTGCAATCGATGCGATAATATCGAGAGCTGCCTGTATCAGTGTAGGCAGGCTGTCTCCTATTGTGGCAGCAAGTGTCTGTATTGCTTCCGCTGCTGCCATTGCAAGCGCAGGTGCATTTGCTGTTATTGTATCAGCAAGGTTTGTGACAAAGTTATTCGCCATATCAGCAATATCGCCGATGTGGGACGATATGCCGTTCAGTAAAGTGGTAAGGAGCTGTGCACCGAGATCAAGCAGCTTGGGTCCTATGGTGAGGAAGCCCTCAAGGAGCTGCATACCTGCATCGAGTGCCGCATCAGCAAGTGCAGGAGCATTGTCGACCAGTCCCTGCACAAGTGCATCTACAAGGGACACACCAGCTTCGATGAGGTCTGGGATATATTCAGTAAAGCCTACAAGTGCATCTGCAATGACGCCACTCATAGATGTTACAAGCTTACCCATGCCCCCGAGGATAGTCTCTACTCGGGGAAGTATATTTTCAGCAGCTGTTGCCGCACTCTCAACAAAATCTGTTGTGAGCTTCTCAAAGTCCTGTTCATCATCAGCAATGCCGACAACAAGGTTGCTCCATGCTGATTTCATGGACGCAACGGATCCGCTTATAGTTTCAGCTGCTTCTTTAGCAGTCGTGCCGGTGATACCCATTTCGTCCTGGATAACATGGATAGCCTCGACAACGTCCGCATAACTTTCTATGTCATAGTGTATTCCGGATATGGCTTCTGCGTCTGCGAGCAGGCGCTCCATTTCCGACTTGGTGCCGCCGTATCCGAGCTTAAGGTTGTCAAGCATCGTATAATTCTGCTTGGCAAAGCCCTGATATGCGTTCTGAATGCTCTCCATTGAGCTTCCCATTTTGTTGGCGTTGTCCGCCATATCGATGATAGCCTTATCGGCAACCTCTGCCGCTTTAAGAGTATCACCGCCCAGGGAAGCAATGAGAGCTGCGGAGAACGATGTAACCGTCTCCATATATTCATTCTGCGAGAGGCCTGCTGTCTTGAATGCCTTAGCAGCATTGTCAAGGACATCAGACTGAGCTTGCAGAAGCTTATCATATTCACTCCGAGCTGCGTCAACAGACTTTCCTACACTTGCAGCATATTCCTCAAGGCTTCTGTCCTGAGTGCCGAAAAGTGTTGAAACACCGCCTGTCAACTGCTCGTAGTCCGCATAAGCGTCAAGTGCGCTCTTACCGAGTGCAATCATAGTACCCGAGGCTGCTGTAACAGCTCCTGCAACAAGAGCCATGCCTTTTTTGGCAAAGCTTCCTATCTTTTCAAGACCTGCTTCAAATCCTTGTGTAACTATTTCGGTATCAAATTTCAGTGTGCCGTCAAAAGCCACAGCAATCCCTCCTTAAAGTGGATCGTGCGGCTCATTGGCTCATTGCACCTGTTTCCCGTTATTGATTTTCAGTTCAAATTCCTTCTTGCAGCCGCGAGTGCATTTTACAAACACACCCCGGCAAGAAGCTGTATTGTCATACAGTATAGTTTTTGCGCCGCAGTGAGGACAGCGTACCCATGTACGCCGAAGCGGCGGAAGTTTAAGTTCATTCAGTTCGTTCATATCAGACCTCCAAACGCTGCGCCGATCATATCGTCTTCACATTCGTAAGGTATTGCAATGCTGCGCTGGATCCGAGCAATACGCGCACGTTCCTGATCGCTTTTGATGCTTCCGAGGTCAAGGCTACGATAAGCCATACGCTTCTGACACTGTGAGTCATCAGGAAGCGCTGCGAAAAGGCAGCGGAACTCCCACCAATGCAGATAGTCAATGCCGATGAGATCAATTCCGTAGTATCGACGGAAGTCTCCGAGGATATATCGCGAGTCAATTCGCCAATCGAAAACAGGCGGCTTTATTACAGCGCACTCACTCTCTTCCTCTTCATCGTCCTCGTCGTCCGTATCAGGTTCAAGCGGTTTTGCATAGTAGAAATCAAAGAGAGCATTTACCATGCGACCACTCATTCTCCCGGGTGGTTGTTTAAACCAATTCACGAGCAGACGGACCTTTTCTCGTTTATCCACATCAGGATCGCGTATCATATCTGCAAAACGAAGCCATTCCCGAAAGTCAGTGATGATCCGATGATCTTCTCCTTCAGCTGTAATACTGTCCGGGAACGGCTCGTATAGTGCATTTATCATTTTTTCTTAGCGCGGCGCTGCTGACGATTGGGAGTATACTTAGCAAGGCGTTCAGCTCTATGCTTTGTATCAGCTTCAAACTGTGCCTGAGCAAAACTGAGAAAATCATAATATATTTCCTCGTATGCGGAAATGCTTGTCGGTACTTCCGAAAATATCTTATCTGAAGTGTCTGCTCCAAATAATTTGCTGAAAAGCTCCTTGAAGAGATTACAGCAAGCGCGTATTCTCTCCGAAGCTTTTCCATCCTTTGGTATCAGCTTTTCAGCGTCAGCCATTTCTTCAAAAGCGTTCTCATAACGTTCAACAGTATCTGCATCTGTAAGGTCAAGCTCAAGGCTCAGACCTTTTATCTCCCACATATTATGGCTCATAGGCTCATTCCTCCATTATTATTCTTCTCCCTGAGGCTCGTCTTCGGGTTCTTCCTCAGCCTGCTCCTCAGGTTCGTTCTGTTCTTCGGAGCCGACTTCCTCAGCTCCGGCTACCTAATTGGACGCTTCAGTGAATGTGACTGTCTGGAAGTCGTCGGTTGTTGCAGCAGTGCCCTTGATGAGCTCGCCCTTGCAGCGGAAGTTGCCGCTGTAAGTGTAGACGTTGATGTTATCACCCTCGGAATTAGGAATAACAGCAAAGTCGCGCTTCCATGCGTCGTTAGTTTCAGTGTCCACTATGATGATAGGTCTTACTGCATCGTCACCAAGCAGCTCATCATTTGTGATCTTGATGATGTCTTCCTGGACAGGCAGATTTCTGTGCTTGTCAAAAGCGTATGCGATGCTGGGATTGTAGCCCATGACATCAGTTACGCCAAAAGGCTCATCGACGTACTGTCTGCCGTACTCAATAGGGTTCTGAGACTTGGCAAGCTGCGTGAACTTCTTCATTCTGTAGAATGTCGTAGTTGTCGTGGAGCCGCTCGTTTCTGTTACGCCGTAAAATGCAACGATCTTATGGCGCTGTACGATTTTTACATCTGACATTATTATATTCCTCCTCATAAACTAATCGAAGCTGTATCTGATAGCGTGCTGTCTCTTCATCAGCTGAAAAGACATATCCCCTTGTAAGCACTTCGAGACTTACAGGGACCTTATCCCCCAGATCAGGGAGTATACCGTCCTCATTGTTCTTCTCGATCCAGTCCTCAAACTGCTCGTAAAAATGAAGATTTTCGATGCAGGTATTGACATCTGCCTCGAAAAACTCCCTGCTGGCAAACAAGAAAAGAAACTGCTTGACCTTTTCTCCGTCAATATATATCTTGTATACCGGATCGCACGGTACTGCCTCGACGGTATATTCTACGGCTTTATCGCCCAGATAATCGATAAGCAGACAGCAGTTCTCCGAGAGTTCGGGGAAAGCGCTTATATAATCCCGAATGCACTCAATAATAGGTCTGTTGCTCATTTCTTATTCAATCCTTTCAGTATATCGTCTTTATGGTCAGCTTTCATGCGCTCTAACCAGTATTTTCCACGATTAGGACCTGAGAAGCCTTTGTTAGAGTAATATTCTCGCCTTGCTTTCGGCTCAGTATTGATAATAAGTCCCGGCTTATCCACCTTATGAGCCTTACTCATTTTGCCGCGATTTTTAAAGCGCTTATGTGCAATAGGAGTATAGTCGGGCAGATACTTAAGAACCTCATTATCAACGTAATCCTGAGCCTGAGCAAAGTTCTTCTTGGTTTTACTCTCAAAATCATTAGAGAACACAAGTCCTTTGAAGTTGATCATATTATCACTCCAATATAAGCTCTATGTGCCGTACTCGTGGAGAACCGAAGCGGAGATCCTTGACATTCATAACCGTGAGGGCCTCGTGCGGCGGAGCTTCATCATCTATAATTCCCTTCACGACTCTATCGTCTTCCTTAGGCAGATATGTTGTTGAAGCTTCGGGAATGTTGACAAATACAGATTTCTGAGGGTGTCTGTCTTTTCCACCAGTCTGTCCTTCCGAAGGCTGCCAGTATATGTGCCTGGTAGTATGCCTGATGTATGCAGGAGCTCTGTTGACTACTGTTTTTTCATAAATAGTAATCCCCTCGCAGTTCGTAAACATCATATCACTCCTTTTCGGTGTCGTATATCTCAATTGCTCCGTACACCTGACGGAGCAACCCGAGATCTTTGAGCTCATTTCGCAGGAAGTACAAGGACTGTCCTGCATTGAGATAGGTCATCTGAATACTGTATGATCCGTTTGTTTCCGAGCCCTGGGAAAGAGCAGGAGTATCATCGGAAACAGTATTGAGCGCTCTGACCGTAGCATTGATTACAACATTTTTTACTGCAAGGCTATAATCCTCACCGTCATTCTCGTCAGCCAACATTTTATCTATGTCTTTTCCGTATTTCTTAGCCTGTATCCTAAGTTTAGCGGAAGCCATGTCAATAATGCTTTGTGCTGCTTCCTGCTGCTGATTGGTCAACTGATACCCGAGCGCTAAGATATCATTAACCGTGCAGTATGCCGTACCCATTACTCTGCGATGTCGTCAGCTTCTACCGTAAGGTATGTAACAGCCTTGACTTTGCTTGAGCTGAGGTTTACAACCTCGATCACATCACCTGCCGATACTGCTATCGCAGTTGTGCCCGACGTGAGGGATGTACCGCCATAAGCAGCGCTCGTCATATCGAAAGTTGCACGCTCTGAAGGATTAACCTTGTAAGCGTATGTTGTGCCAGTATTACCTGCGGTAACTGTAACAACAGTCTTACCAGACGAACTTGCGCCGGTAGCAGCAGCGAGTGAAGCTGTAAGAGAGCCGGGGGCGTATACAGCACGAATAGCAACGCTGCGGAGAACCTTATGAGCGTATACTCTACGGCCCTGTACAGCAGATGCGCCGATGTACTTACCAGATCCTGCAAGATCCTGAATGTGTACGGGTACCTGCCACTCATGCACTCTTGTTGCAAATCTGGGGTGACCTGCAAGCATTGCAAGATTTGCCGTGCTGTCATTCCATTCCTTTACCAGGAAGCCCGCGATCTGACCTACGACGCCGTTTTTCTTTACGTCATCACCCAGAGATGATGCACCGATGAACTCAGGGCTCTTAAGGATCAGAGCCATTGTATCAGGCGTAACAAGCAGATAACGTCCAACGGCAGGAATCTTAGCCTTGGTCATCGCTGTACGAACATCGACGATAGTATCATAGATATTTGTCTTGGAGATTGATGCCACATTCATAGGTGTTGATCCCGCGAGCAGTACAGTTCCTCCGTCGGTATCTATTCTCTCTGCGAGGCTGTAGCCTGCACTGTCAAGACGATCCGCTACGAGCTTATCGGGGACGGATTCAGCATCGTAGCCGTCGATGATCTCGTTTACAGCCTTATCCTTGTCGATAATGAGGTCTGTATAGCTTGTAGAGCCGTTAGTAGCTGTGATACCGTTAGCCTTGTCGTAGTCCGATACTGCGACCTCAGTGTCACGTACCGGGATCTTTACAGAACCGGAAGTAGGATCGCCCTCGTAGTCGTTGTTGAATACTAATCCGTCAGAGAGCACAAGCTCATTACGAAGCTTGGCAAGTACAAGATCGGAATAGCGTGTCTGTGCTTCGTGTGCCATAATTCTTTTTCCTCCTTAGTTTTCTTTCAGTTTGGGGTTTCTTGCGTAGAACTCACGCTCAACGCCTGTCATCGCGTCATTGTGCTCAGGTGAGAAGCGTCTTGGCTGATGAGTAGACTTGCAGGTGATCTGCGCGAATGACTCAGCGTCTTTCTGGATATCCTCGGCAGTTTCACCAGAGATCTTGTCAGCCAGTTCGATAGGAAGACCTGCCTTGAGAGCTGCATCGAGCTTAAGATACTTCAGCTCATACGACTTGCTTTCAGCTTTGGCAGCATCGAGAGCTGTCTGATGCGCCTCAGGAGAGATATAGCCCTCGTACTGAGCCTTTGTCTCTGCAACAGCTGCATCAACAGCAGGCTTAATAGCTGCATCAAGCTCTTCCTGTGTGGTGATAGGTTTGAATTCCATTGATTTTTCCTCCTTTGGTTCATATTTCTTTGTAACTCCTGCATTTATCTGTGCAGGAACAGCAACAAAGCTCCACTCGTAAGCGTCGGTAATGTCGTCGAGAATGTGATGACATATCTTACCGTCGTATTCTTTGCCTTTCCTGTGCTCGCAGTCTTCCTGATAAGTATCAGCTCCGCAGATAGAGCACGTCCTCTTGGCAGATGAACACGAAACGCTCACTTCCTTCTTGATACCTGCGTCGATTTCGGAAATGAGATTTTTATTAGCGTCAGTGCGCACCATGTAAGCCATTCCCTTAAGGTATTTATAAGGGCGGCCGTCTTTTGTTGAGCGAGAACTGTCAGCTATGACCTCAGTGTCGAATACTCGCGCTTCCTGGTTGTTGGCGGTGGGATCATGGTCGAATATTCCTGTTTTTCCGATGAATAACTGCTGCATTTTTTCAAGTGCAGCGTCAGAAAAGCGCTCCATGTCACGGTCTATTTCGTTATCACAGAGCGTGATAGGGAAAACATAAAGCTCCTCTGCTTTGAACTCTCTCCTCGTAAAGGAGTTGATCTTGTCAAGTATTTCCTTTTCCATTATGCACCTCTTAGTACGTTATTACCTGCTTTTTCTTTTCTTTCTCCTTAGCACACAGCCAATGAGCAAGGGTCGCAGACTCAAGCAGGGAAACATCTGCGCCTTTAAGTATCGAGCTGTATCCGTATCCGCCGCTGCTGCCAATAGCTCTATGCTCACAATTTGAAGCAGCCTGCGTAAGTGCAGGCTGTCCTTTATGGCATATTTTATCTTCAAACAGCATCTTTTCAAACAATGCATTAGCTTCGATAACTTCATTGACCTTCGGCATGATCGCTTTACATTTTACATTGGCGTCCTTCATATCCTGTTCAAGGATACTCTGATTGCCTGCTCCGTCGATCACAACGCTGACGGCATTAGGGTTCCTCAGGAAATCAATTATCCATGTGTTGCCCTCACGCACGCTACGGCAGTCGATAGCCTCAACAAATACCTTGCCGGTTGTAGTCTTAATGGCAGCTGCAAGTGATACATTCGATGTAGCTTTAGCATACTTGACACCGAAGTATATTTTATGCGGTTCATTAAGCTTCGGCGGCTCTGCAACAGCGTAGCTTTCCCACTCTTTGCGGCTGATAGCTGACTTCTGAGAGTAGGTCAGCCACAAGCCGAGACGCTGAATGTTATCGTCGACCTGATCATCGCCCAGCTCCGAGCGTATCGTTCTCTCGCTGAGAATATATCCGAGGGAAGGATTTGTCTCATACCAGAGTTCGGGATCGTGTGCATCGGTGAGCTCAGGGACGGACCACTCAGCCCAGCCGCTGTCCTCATTCGCTCCTGTAAGTGTCTCTTTGCGGTACTTTTGGAATACAGAGCCCGAAGAAACTGCAGTCGGCGGAGTACCGCACATAAGTGTCTGTGGATTCTTACTATCGGTTACTACATACTTAAGAGCCGACTCCTGATCAGATGTGTACTCCTGAGCTTCGTCGATTATAAGCAGATCATAGCCCTCGCCGAGTCCACCCTTACTGGATCGGGTACGGAAGTTTATTACTCCACCGTCGTCTTTGAGCCACTCGATATGCTCCAATCCCATTTGTTTTGTGGTTTTGAAGTCAATGCCCTCAATGAAGCCTGCCTTTACAAGGCGGTCAATACATTTTTCCCAGGCATTGTGTGATGTGGTCGTTCTATGCGCTGTATACAGTACACGCTCATCGTGTGACACGCCATATACAGCACGCATTATAAGAAGTTCAGATTTACCGTTTCGGCGCGGTATGGACCAGCCGAATTTCATGTGTATCCATTGACCTTCCTCGTTGACAGCCATGATATCTTCCAGGAGCAGCTCCTGCCACTCCTGAGCAACTCTGTCTGAGCTGTTATATATTGCTATGGCTTCTGTTCCGAAGGAGTCAGTATATGGGAGAACGACTGAGATTGTCGGAGTCTGTCTGCCTCGCCGCTTTTCGCTCACCAGATCAGCTCCTTTCTGTTATAGGCTCATAGGCTCTTCCAGTCAAACGTCAAAGGAAGCAGCCGATTGGAAACAACTTCCGTATCGGCTTTGAAGTCCTGCTTTGGTGATAGCTTATCGGATTTTTGTCGGTTACAGCACAGATGTGCAAGCTGTAAGTTGTTTATATCGGACGGGTGTCCATTCCTGGACACGGGTATGATATGATCTATGCAAGGACTCAAAGGGTGAGGAAATTTAAGGCTGAAATCAACTTTCTTGCCGCAGATGCCGCAGATTTCCTGTGTCGCATAGATCTTTTTCTTGTTCGAGTTGAACTGTGCTCGATGCGTGCCGTTATGATCGGGACGCATATTCGGCATTTTTCTCACCTCCAAAATGGTATAAAAAAAGCACCTCTCAGGTGCTTAGTGTTCTTTGAGTTCTACGCAAAAGACATCATTGAAGTTGTAAATGCCTATCCATGCGCCTTTCTTTTTGACGATGACAGCATTGCCGTCGTAAGCATAGTCGTCCCATTCTCCCTTGCCATAGGATATGGTTTCACCGCTTTTGAAGGTGATCTCAATTCTTTCAGCGTATTCCATAATATCACCGCCTTTCGTGCATCTTTTCATTAATCATGCACGTTATCGCTGAAGATGTTTCTGTGGTCTGGCTTCCATAAAACGGAGAGCCTCGCTGATATGAAAAATTGCCATTTGATTTGCGGCACTGGCTGACCTGCCTTGCTGAAGCTTCCTAAGGTGATCTCGTACCGTTTCAAGCATATCATAGTCGTTGAAGTCAAGCAGAAGCTTTTCAATTCTCAGATTATCATTATGTTCTTTGTTCGGCATAGTATCACCTACTCGTATCAGGGCATGAAAAAACCGCTCTCATTGAGGGCGGTTTTATTTTTGTTTGAATTTATAGCCATTACCACAAGACTCATCTTTATTGACATTATGCTTGCTTTTATCCTTTATGACATCATCAGTTATTCCGTCAGGGAACGCCTTGCATACTGGTTTACCATTTATCTTATTTTTCAAATCGAGATAAATGCAATCTAAACATAAAGGGTATGGTATCTGCATAATATCACCTCACTTAATATATTTATCATGTAGTTTTTTTAATTTCTCGGGAATTGTTTCGCCTCTTGTGAGTTTTACATGACTCTCTGCTATGCATTCAAGTCCGTCCTTTTGCGCATATTCTGATATTTCTCCAGCCAAGTCTTGCAACGATTTTTCACCTTCATCAGCTTTTGTAAAAAAGCTACCACAGAGTGTAAGGTTTAATTCTTCGTATTGTTCATAAGTAAGCCCATTAATTATTTTTGCATGAGCAGTCTCATGTATAACGGCATCTTTTAAAGAATTAATCGTACTATACTTTTGAAACTCAAACCAGTTATTAATATCTTCAAGTGATTTTTCTACAAATGCAACTTCGTTTACTTCGAGAACAACCTTTGGATAACCTGGTCTGTAGAAAGTGTTAGTTCTCATAGGCTCAATCAAACCATTTTTTGCGGATATCCTCACAATTTTGATTTCGTCATACATATGTAAGGCACCTTGTTCTTTAAGTGTGCTTAATATGGCTTCTTTGCATTCCTGTGAAACTATTCCTTTAGGATCACTTTCCACAAAATCATTTATTGTTATCGAATTTATTATACCATTTCTTCGCCTTCTTGTCAATCCTTGCGGCATATTTCTCGCCTGTATTTCCGCGGCCTGCTCAGGCGTGAACCTCGTTGGCGGCGGAGCTCCTGATCCGACCTCGGGAGCCTGCCATGACCGCTTTGACCACACGTCCTGCCTCTGCTTGCCGTTCTCATAAGTGACAGTACAGCCACAGTTATCATGGCGGCGGTAGATATCATCAGGCTCGGTGCCATAAGAGTAACGGCCTGCTATCTTTGTACACCACTCGCAGCACTTACCGTCTGTCTCGCGATTGATATGCACCTTGAGACCTGCATCATTGCGAAAGCTCGCATTGACTTTGATGTAGCTGTCATGGAAGCCCTGAGATACATTTGCAACACCGGTATTCGCACGCCGCTTTATCACACTGTCCTTCACAGTAGGATCCAGAAGAGAGTGTGCGATCTGGTCAACACGGTCTGTCGGGAACGCTGCACGCTGCGGTTTGATATGTATGCCTGCTGCTTCGTCAAGAGCTGTCTGCACCTGAGCACAGATGTTATTGATCTCCTCATAGTTGCCGCGCAGCAGTTCCTCACATACATCTTCGCGCTCAGTTTCCACAAGATCAAGGACATTTGCACTGAATACCTTGCCTGTAATGCTTGAATACACTTCAGCATAGTATGCTGTATCCTTGAAAGTTGCTGTGCCTTCCTTGATTTTCTTCAGCACAGCTTTCAGACGAGGGTCCGACGCGGCACGTGCTTCAAGAAGCGTCTTGATGTCTGTCATTCTGCATCACTCTCCAAGCCTGTGAGCTTGTGGACAGTATTTTCGCCGACAAAGTCAGGTACTGCCTGATTGATCTTATATACTGCGTCACCAATAGCACCGATAGCCGAAGCATCAGGCTCAAATATTGGAGCCCATGATACTCTCGCATTTGCGAAAGAGCGTCTTTCGTACGCAGTGTCGTCACGTATGCACGCAGCGAGGAAACCTGCATTGATAAAGCCAACGCCAAAGTTCCGCTGTCCTTTTCGAGTGCTAAGACGGAGCTGCTCGTGGCTTGCCTTGATAGCATCGTAGCTCTGAGGGTTATCCGTCGAGAAGCCGAGATCGTCAAGGGTAAGTCCTGTCTCACCCGCGAACATTGACGCGAGCATTCTCATGTGCTCGATGTGCGGTGCCATGCTCTGCTGCTGAAACTGTCCGAGTGAAGGGACTTTGCCTTCGTCGTCCTTAGAAAAACTAAGGAAGGTTGAAAGTGTGGCAGCTTTGTTATTGAACTCAGCGTCCTGGGATAAACCAACTATATACTTCTGCGGAACGCTGTAGAATTCGGCTCCAACCTCAGTACGAAGGAGTGTGCGAAGTGCGCACTGAACAATATCCATGCAGCTGCGCGATATTCTTGAGTGCCCGAATGGGCGGCGCGCATCTGGACGATAGATTAGCGGAACAAGAAGCGCGTACGGAGCCTTGTGAGTCAGCACATCAACAGGCTTTGATTTGCCCTTCTCATAGTACACTGTTTCACCAGGTTTAAAGTAGGCTTCTAACAGTGCCTCACCGTTGTCTGCTCGCTTTAATACTGCATATCCCTCTGTGAGCATATTCGTAACAGGGTCGATTATGCCGGTGGCATTACTGCCGTCAACGCACTGAATAGTTGGATATCCGTCATAGTCCTTATCTATGTACAGGAAGCTGCACGACGAGATCAACGCTGATAAAATAGAGCTGTCAAAAAGGATATCTGCGTTATTCTGACTGTATATTTCGTTCAACATAAAGTCGTCTTTTTCGATTTTATCAAAGAACATTCTGTCTGCTATGCTGTCAACGGCCTTGCCGCACCAACCAAGTGAGTATGCCACGGTCTTGAACTCAGGTGGTATGAGGGCAGTTATTTTTCTTACGGTGCTTTTCATGTCATAATACTTGTACCTTAGGTTGACCCGCTGAGCCTTAGTGCGCAGCTTTGACCTGAGGTATTCAATACCATATTCCATGTTTTCTCCTCCTTTCCGCGAGAAATTTGAGCAGTGACGGTGTGAACTCCTTCTGCACTGCTTTAAGGGGTCCCCTCCCCCCTATCAGGGGGACAACAGAAATACCCCGACTGCTGCCGAGGTACTTCTGCATTATTTTCAGGAGATATACAAAAATGGACTCATGCCGTTGGTTGCAGGTGTGGGACTCGAACCCACGACTTCAAGGTTATGAGCCTTGCGAACTCGCCGCTGTTCTAACCTGCCAAAGAGCAGCCGAGCTAAAGGGGAAGGTGCCCGGCTGTGCCGAAAGGGATGTTTGTAGAACACATAGAAATAGGCGAAGGCACACGCGGCAAGAGCAACTGAAAGACGATTTATTGCCTGCCGCGTGAAAGCCAACCCGTTGTTTCGCCTGCTTTCTATGTATACATCATAACACATACTAAAGCGGACAAACAAGGACATTTGCGGACATTTTTTCAAGAGCCTGTTTGATTTTTCTCCTTATGGTCCTCGGATCATATCCCATGTTCTCAGCTGTCTGCTCAACGGTCTGGAAGAGGATATATCTGTTGATAAGCACAGCCTCAAGGTCATCATCATGAAGTCCGATAATAGCCTCCCAGATCTCGGCAGTGATCCTCACAGCCTCCGCGCTGAGCTTCTCTGCCTTATTCTCCATTTCTGCAAGCTGTATGAGAGCGTTTTCCGTGCCGTTTTTCGACGTGCTGCTCCTGCCCTTATCATTGCCCTCGGTCGCTCTTACAAGTCCCGTGGCGCGTTCTCTGCATTGCTGTACGAGCATATCCAGTGCCTTTGCTTTCTTGTCAGCGTAGAAAGCTCTGTTGAGCCACCTGCGAAGTTCAAATTCCGTCATCCTGCTCCTCCGTTTCCAGCTCTCCCCTCATCGCCCTGAACTGCTCCTCGGCGTACTTCTTGCCAATGCAGAAGCCCATGAGGTAACAGGCAAGAGCTATTATAATAGCTGCTATTACTACGATCATTCAGTATCACCGCCCTCTAATACTCTCGCTCCGCACTCAGGGCAGAACTTTAAAGTGTACTCATAGTGATATTCTGTTTCATCTTCATCAAGTACAATTTTTGCCCAGTTTTCCAGGTGAATACCACAGTTTTGGCAGATAAAGCAATCACAGTGTGCTTCATCTGCCTCGTTTGTAGTCGTTTCTTTAGCGAGGCATTCCGGCACTACTCGCGCCGAGTCCGTCATATCTATTATATCAGCTGCTGCCGAATAAGCGTGCATTGCACCACGATAGTATTCTCTTTTTGAAGGGACCAGTTGCATCTTTTCATAGTATTTATCAGAAAGGATCCTGAATTGATATGCTACCCTATCTTTTGCTATGTACTCCATATCAGCACGTCCTCTCTCCGTTGTTATACCAGGTAAGCTCAACGTCGTCCGGTACGTCTATCTCAAGAACTGTGGTATATCCCTCGAAGCTGATACGCATATCCCAGTCAGGATAAGAGAGATCTTCGTCCTGTAAGCTGATACCGATATCCCAGGTGCCTGTTCCGTTCCTGTTGTACTGTCCTGTCACTATCAGAGCTGTTCCGTCCGCTTCAATAACACACTGTATAGGCTCACAGCTGCCGCAGTTATCAATATCGTCCATTGTTGTACCGTACTCACCGAAGGTATCGTCTGAGTGTCCCATAAATTTAAGCTTTTTCATAAATTACTCCTTTCCGACCTTCTTAGTGATCTTGTCGTAAAGCTCGTTTGCCCTCTTGGTATCATCTTTATGTGCGAAGAACGCCGCTCTCAGAACAGGACGCGTCTCCTGTAGGAGCTTCCACAGCTCCATGTTCTCTTTTTCCATTGCCGCCATGTGCAGTAAATCAGTATCACTCATTCTCTTCCTCCTTGCACCTTTCGAGTGCTGCCTCAAGGGTACTTATCCGAGCTTTGAGCTCTTTGATATATGCCGCCAGCTCAGGTTCAGTGTACCATTTACCGTCTATGAACATAATATCCTCCTTTATCTCATGGCAGTCCCTGCCTGTCCTAAGCACCGACAAAGGGCAGGACAGACAGTGTATCTGCTGAGAGCATAACTGCTCACGCTTCATTTTATACGTTTGAGCGCTCTGGCAAGCTTATCGTGCTTCATTCCCATATACTTGCCGTAGCTCACTCCCATTAAGATTACATTGTGAATGTCCTCAGACAGCTGTTTGGTCTGTCCCTTTATCATGTAGTCAGGTTTCTTCTTTGACATTGTCGTCCTCTCCCTTTATTCGTTCTATCTGTCTTTCAAGCTTGCCGTCGATTATCCTGTCGATCTCGTCAGCCCCGAGAAGGTACCGCAGCTGCTTTGCGACCACAAGCACATCTGCGACTTCCTCCTTGATATGCTCATAAGCGTCTGCGTGCCCTCTGCGAAGCTTATTCAAAGCTACTGTATACTCCGCCGCTTCCTCGGTGAGCATATTCGCCTGACTTGTGAAGCCGTAATTTGCAGCTATGATCTCTATACGCTCATCATCAGTAATACTGTCGCCGTTTACTGTAAGGCTCTCGGGAAGTATTCGGTTATACTCACCCGAAAAGTCGATAATGATATGTAAGTCGTTACCGCTCTGTTGAGCAAGCTTCACAAAGTATCCCTCGACTGGATTCCCGTTATCTGCTCTGATACCCTTGAAAACAGGTATATCTTTCATTACATCACTCCCTTTACGAATTCGCTTTCGCTCTCCATGTGGACCTTTATCCTCCGGAAGTCTATATCATAGTCCTTCTCAAACTGCTTCATGAGATCGGTCATTCTAAGCTCCTTGCCGAATACTGTCGGCATATCGTAAATAGCGACCATCTCATCAAAGAGCTTCTGGATGTAGTCCTTCGATCTGCCCCTTCTTACCTGTACAGCAATGACAGCTACCGTCGCATAGCACGCGAAGGTATAGGCTGCGTCTTTCAACATTGCATACTGACTTTTCAGGAACAATTCCTTCTCCTCTTTGTGGATATTGCTTCTGCACTTTTTGCAATCGATTGCTTTCACATCATCATCTCCTTATAGCGGCAAAAATTGATTGATAACCGAATTGTATTTTTCGATATCAGGATCAATTCTCTGAACATTATCCTGCTCCAGCCATTTACGAAGAGTTTCAGTGCATTCGCCAAGCGTCTTGCCTTTCTTGAACGCCCACTTATCTGCACGCTCAATATATTTGTCGATAACGTCTGCTCCGTACTCTGAGGCAAGATTTTTATAGTTATCATCATTAACAAATGCCCTGTTGTTTTCACCTTTATGCTCAGGGGGAGGTGGCTTTATTTCCCTTTCTTTAAAGTTTTCTTTCTTTTCTTTATATGTACTGTTGCCAATTTCTGCAACAGTAGTGTTGCCAATTTCTGCAACAGTAGTGTTGCCAATTTCTGCAACAGTAGTGTTGCCGTTTTTGGCAACAGTTGCCGATTTTGGCAACAGACAAGTTGCACAAGTTTCAACATTCCATTTCTGGTAATCTTTAATAACAGAAATTGTCTGAGACTTACTGCCACCATAGGTGCGAACCTCTATAATTTTTTTGCCTGATAACTTCTTCAGTGCCTTCTGGATATGCTCCCTTCGCATACCTACAGCACATGATATATCTGAAAGAGGTATCTCCGCATAGCTTGTATTAAATCCGTAAGTCCTGCGGATAATATAAAGCAGTATCCGCATTTCATTTCCTGATATATCAAGTCTGCATATTGCTTCAAGCAGTTCGTTTGCTATGCGCGTATAACCGTTTTTGATCTGCGGATTTGCCACACTGTCACCGCCTTAGAATGGAACATCACCATCACTGAGTATTTCCTCAAAATCGGAAAGTGTTCCGAAGTTCGCCGCAGGCTCCTGCGACGGAACTGCCTGCTGTGACTGTGTAGGAACTGTGCTGCCATTGCCACTGTCATTTTTGCCGCCGCAGAATTCAACATTATCCACCAGTACCTCGGTGCAATAATGCGTAACATCAGGATGATTCCTGTCCTGATAGTTATTATTTCTCAGTTCGCCCTCAACTGCTATCATCTTACCTTTTGAGAAGTAGCGGCTGACAAACTCGGCTGTCTGACGCCATGCAACACAGGTGATGAAGTCAGCCTGTCTCTCGCCTGTGGATTTATCGGCATAACGCCTGTTCACTGCAACTGTAAATCTGCATGAAGCAACGCCGCTCTGTGTCTGTCTGAGCTCGGGATCTGCTGTGAGTCTGCCAACTAATACCGTTTTATTCATGCTGTGTTTTCTTCCTTTCTATCATCTGAAATATGAGACATTCAAAATTCAGTCTCTGCCTGTCAGATAGTATTTTTTCACCGATATGCTCTTTGTATCTCTCATATAGTGGCTGTATCTGTGGGTGATTGACATTGATTTTGTAGCCGTACTTGTTCTGCTTGGCATATATAGAGTCATTCGGTGTGATCCTTGCGGCTTCCATAGCCTGATCCATAGGGATACGTTTACCCATTTGATCACCTGCGAGGAGCGGTCTGTTTCTTGTAGTTGTGATAATACCAGAAGAACACTTCCAGTATCTTCAGCGCTGATCTATTGGTCTCGGGGACGAATTCAACACTGAAGCTGTACCTGTTGCCGCAGCGCCATGCTTGCAGAGTACTGTATACAGTCGCTCCGATGTTGCAGACCTTGCGCCCCTGCTTTCCTGCCTGCATTTCAGACAGTTCAAAGCCTTTCAGGTGCTCCCAGCCTGAGCATTTTTCGAGCATGAATGTACACTGCTGAGCATTCCGCGAGATTGTATCAAGCTCTTTTTCGATACGCTCGCGGTCACTTGTGACGTTGCCGTATACCTCGTTGATATCAGCCTTTCGCTCTACCACACAAGAGCGTGAGAAGTCCTTGCCGTCAACGATAAAGCTATAATCACCAAAATCAAGCTTCTGAGACTTGAACATTATTCCGAGATTTCCGAAAACTTCCGTGATATGGCTGTTCTGCTGCTCTCTGGTATCGACAAGGATCGTTACTCTCTTCATGAAGTCCTTTTTTTCGTCATTGCTGCTCAACTTCGTACACCTCACAGTCTTCATGATAGTTACGAGGTTCCGTCAGCACCTTTGTGAAGCGACAATAACTGCAATCACCGCAGCGCTGAGGCTGTAAAAGCCCGTCCTTCAGCTGCTGAAATCTCGGGGCAAGGCTTATGACCTCCTCAAGGGCGTTATCCATATCTTCATCCGGCACCCAGAGTACATCAAGATCAGGCTCTTTTTCCTTTGTTATAGCTGAGACATAAAAGGGCAGCTGCTTTCCTGTATTCTGACGGACGACCTCGCGGTAAATAGCACCTTGAATATCATAACCCCAGTAATTGATAAAATGCTGTTTCTTTCCCTTTTCGACATTCCATATAAGCTTAAAATCCTTGATAGCTTTCAGGTCAACGATACAGTTATTTTCATGATAACTGTCTATTTTGATCTTGAAAGGTATGCCTGCTATCTCACCGACCATTATTTTCTGTTTCTCGCCACTCATATACTGCATGAAAAGCTTATCGCGTTCCGCTCGCTGTATCATGTACTCAGCCTGTCGGTACTGAGCTTTCAGCTCGCCCGACTTTGTGAATATCTCAGGGTGCTGTGCTCTGAAAATGTCAAGAGTACCCTCAAAATGCGCGTCCACATAAGAGCCGACCAGCAGAGCGTCCGTGACCTCTCTCTGATACTCGCCGTGAAGCTCCGCCAAAGCGGAAGCCTCACAGGTGAGAAAGCTCTTGAACTGGGAACAGCTCATATACTTCATGTTATTTTCGGCGCTGAAATAGTTTTCAGCTGTCAGGGAATGAGGGATCATATGTAATGTACCTCCATTTCTGCCGCGTCTGTCGTGCGCGTAGCGATAAACTGTATGCCCTTTTCATGGCATTTGCTATAAAGCTTTTCACGGTTCTCGGAAGACAGCTTCTCGGTACCGTCGATAAGAATGACCTGTAAGCCGTTAGGCTTGGAAATTGCCACATCAACGCATAAGCTAAGCTGCTCACCCTCCGACAGGTTCGCAACAGGCAGACCGTTAATAAGAGGTATGCCGTTCTGAACAGTAAAGCCCTCTATCGGTATCTTCGCTGTTTCAAGTATCTCCCCGGGAAGAGTTCGAGCGAGTTCTATCTTTCGTGTATATTCATCAGACTGAGCCTTGAGCTCTTCGAGCTCCGACTGCATATCTTTCATTCTGCTGTATTCATTGAGGTGCCGCTTCATCTCCTCGGCGTTCTCCACCTCTTTCTGAAGCTCAGCAAAGTCGATAGGCTGTTTGTCGGTATATTCATCAGCAACGCTCATATCCGCATCAAGCTTGGTCTTAGCTTCGTTGAAACGGCTTTCAGCAAGTGCTTTTTTGTCTTCGAGCTTGCCTGACAGTCCAGCAAGCTTGTCCTCGCTTGCCTTTATCTGAGCTTTCATACGCTCGATTTCTGATAGCAGAGTTTCACGCTCTGTGGATATTGCCTTTTCTTCAGCTGAGATCTCTATCATCTTGTCAGCTTCCAGCTTTCTGAGTTTGCTGTCATAACTGCTGCGGAAAAGCTTCGCCCTTTCGATACGGCTGTTATGCTCCTTTATCTGTTCAAGCTTCTTATATGCTACTCCGAGGTCGTAAGCTTCCCACTTCTCAGCCTGATAATCCGCAGGAATATCCTTGGCAATATCTGCGATGAACGCCTGTTTATTTCGGATATCTCTGTTTACGTTCTGGCGTTCTTTGAACCACTGTCCGTTCTCGGACTGCATATCACTGAGAACTTCAAGAATATTCTGCTCATAATTGATCCATGAAGGTATTTCGCCGAACTTGTCATTGATAAAATTCAGATCCCAATCATATTCTATAAGATCAAGGATAGCTCTGTTCTTGGACTTGGCGTCCATTAACGTAAACGCAACAGGATCAAGCTGCAATGGTGTAAAGAGCTGTCTGAGGAAGTTCTCAGGAGCCATTACCTCTTTTCCGTTTTCCTTTACAGACTTGTAGTCTGCCTGCTCCGTTCTCTTTTTTCTGTCGATACTCAGACCTGTGTCAGTCTCGATAAGAATTTCGCCCTCCTTTTCGCCCTGACGAACTATGATGTCCCTGTCCGACTTATTTGTAAGCGCATATCTTAAAGCATCAATGACAGAAGTCTTACCGACTCCATTAGCACCTGTGAGCTCAACGGAACGCCCGTCAAGCTCTGTCTCTGTGATGCCGAAAAGGTTGCGTATTTTTATCTTTGTAGTCCTCATTTCTTACTCTCCTTATCCTCGATTATTTTTGCTGTGCTCAGTTCACTGAAAAGCCATTCAAGTTCCGCGAAGTTTTCGCTTCCCGTATACTCGATAATCAGATCTATTATATTCTTGATAGTTTCCGACTTTTTCATTATTCAATTACCTCCGTTTTAAATGGATCAGGTGCTTTCTGCGGCTGTGAAGGCTGCATATCCTCAACTTCACCTTCCACCGAAACACCCATAAGTATCTCAGGGCAGTATACTCTTGCAAAGAATGCTGCCGCCCTGTATGCAAGCATCTGTTCGGGCATATTCTTCCACTTGCTGTTGCTCATCCAGCCTTCTGACTTTGCCATTGCGATAGTTACCTCTGTCCCCTCGATAACTTCACCATCAGGCTTGATAACGCGCACAAAACATCCTCTTGTATCCGTTCCGCGCTGTCCTGTGTATACCGGTTCGGCATCGCCATATTTAGCCTTTATAAAACTCATGCAAGCCTGTCCGCTCCATGAAGGCTTTCCCTTCACAACATACAGCGACTGCATTACCATGAGCGGCGATACTCCCATTCTTTCAGCCATATCTATTGCAAGGGCGCAGTCTTCTGTCTTGCCCTGATACTGCTGCGGCACAAGTGAAGACTTTGCAAGAACGCTTGCAAGCTTATAGCTCTCTCTGAATGACTCTATAAAGCCACCAGTGGGCTTTGCCATTACTTCATTAAGCTGCTCCGACTGTACAGTCAGAGCTGTATCCTTGTTTTCACACATATTCAGATTACCTCCCTGAGTTCTTTCATTGTTGATATTTTTGCTCCGCACATCTCAGGCAGATTTGCTCTTACAAGAGCTTCCGCAAATGGCGGCGGAACTGCATTCCCACACCTTGCGACCTGCTTAGTGCGGCTGTATGTATTGCCTTTGTAGTCGTGATCGATGATGTAGTCATCGGGAAATCCCTGCGCTCTGTAGAGTTCTCTTGGTTCGAGCATACGCAGCCCTATGTCGTTTATATAGTATTCCTCTCCGTCAATATTCAGCAACAGGACCTCATCATCGGCTATACTGTAACCGCAGTATTCATTGAGCAGCTTTCGCACCTCAGACCAGTGTCCGAGATCTATCTCCGGCGGATACTTGCACAGCCTTGTGCGTATTTCCGCAAAATGTCCCGCGCTTGTGCATACAGTCGGCAAAGGTTCGGTCAGTGGCTTGCAGTCCTCATTATTCCTGAGCACACAAAGGTGACTTTCTACAAGTCCGCATCTGTCGTGCGTCGTGACTGTTCCGAGCGGCGCATTGCAATCTGAACTGTTATCACCGCTGTAATACTTGACGATGTGTGCCGCTGTGAGCCCGTATCTATTAGAAGCGTCCACCGTAAGAATAGGCTCATTGAGCGTCTGCCCTCGGACTTCATGACTGACAGTCTCGCTGTGATACTGTATAAGATAAGGTGAGAGCAAGGCATTATGATCCTGAGCTGTGACAGTTCCAAGAGGATCGCTCAAGGAGCTTCCAACTACTCCGCCGAAATACTTCTGAACTGACGGAATAACCACGGACTGCTTCACTGTTGACACGATAGTGCTGAGAGGTTCACTGATACTGTTCACCCTCGGAGCCTGTCCACTGCGTTCTCCGTACCCTATCGGTACTATAAAAGGTTCATCGGCTCTCAAAGTGAATTTGTCGAGTCCTCTTGCAATGCGCTTCATAGTCTTTTCAGCCAGAGGCTTACTTCTGCCGAATATCGACTTGCAGGGAATGCTCCAGTCTATGCACTCTGCTGCCGTTCTGTACGGCTTCAGACCTGCTCCGTGAGTCGGCTCCGGGAATATAATAGGTTTTCCGTCACATCTGGCTATAAGGAAGAATCGCTTTCTTATCGTAGGTGCTCCATAGTCGCAGGCTCTCAGTTCCTTCCAGTCAACTTCATATCCGTGAAGCTTCAGGGCATTGACAAAGCTTCGGAAAGTAGTTCCTATCTTGTTCTTATCGGGATATCCGCCTTTCAACGGTCCCCATGTAACGAATTCGGGAACATTTTCAAGAATAATTACTCTCGGCTTTACCGTCGCCGCCCACTTGACCGCTATCCATGCGAGCCCTCTGACGTTTTTATCTACTGGTTTTCCGCCTTTTGCCCTCGAAAAATGCTTGCAGTCAGGGCTGAGCCACATCAGACCGACAGGGTGCCCCTCGCATATCTTTACCGGGTCAACTTCCCATACGCTTTCACAGTAGTGTGTAGTGTATGGGTGATTAGTCTTGTGCATGAGGATAGCGTCAGGATCATGATTGATAGCAATATCAACGTATCTTCCTGTCGCAAGTTCAATCCCTGTCGAAGCTCCACCGCCGCCTGCGAAGTTGTCCACGATGAGCTCACGAAAAAAATCAAGCTGTTTCATTACTTACCTCCGAGATCTTGTTAAGTATCTCCGCAGGAACCTCGCGGACGTTGAACCTGCTGCCGTCAAAGAGCCTGACCTCGGTATGATCTCCGCGAGCATGGAACTCTTTTACTGCTGCGACGGCAATCTGGAAACGGATACCGTCCATATCTGTGAGAGTTATCTCCATTTGACATTTCTCCTTTTCTGTGGTATAGTGTTGGTGGTAAATATTTTTTCTCGCTCCCTTCGGGGAGCTCTTTTTTTCAGAAATGAAGCTGTCCATCTATGACTGTCTTCATTTCTTTTTCTCTGTTCATACGTTCTTTCTTGTACTCATTGTACTTTATGCGGTATTCATAGCTTTTACCGAATATAGCCCATGCTGCCTTTACGACATTAGGCTCATATGGTCTTATCTTTTCGAGGTCTTCCACAGCCTTATACGATATCGGGCAGCCACAACAGCCTGTCCTTGTCAGTCCATAGACCTCATAGGCGTCTGAGTAGCGGATGTTATAATGCTCTTTATACCAAGCTTTATCACTGTCAGATACATAATACAGCGGCTTCAAACGATACTGACCGTCTGAATTCTGAGAAAAGCACATAGTATTGCCGTTTTGTGTTGCCTCTTTTTTCTTCGGCACCGACCTCATACCGCCTTCATCTCTTCTCTCGCCTGTAATGATCATGTCATAGTCCTTCTGGACGTTATGTGCAGGCTGCTTCTTGCAGAAGTCGCAGCACTGAGCGCTGATCTTGAAGTCAGGCGGAAACTCTCCGATAAAGTCCCTCATGTACTTGCTTGAATTGATAACAAGCTGTATATTCGGGCGAGGTTCACCCTTGGCATTACAGCAGCACAGGAAATTTATCAGGCTCTCGCACTTCGGATAACGTGCTTTCAGCTCTGCACGCTTGGCGATCTTGTCCTCTGCCAGCTCATATTCATCAGCGATTGAGAGCGGAAGCTTTTTCTTCTGCCATTCTTCCAAACCGTATGACATTATCTTCGATACAAATGGAATACCGTATTTCCTTGAAGCTTGTACAATACTGATTTTCGGGCGAATTGTTTCAATTTCAACGCCGTACTTCTCAGCTGTTGCCTTGACATGGTCCTTTGTCGCCTGCATTTCAAGACCTGTGTTGAAGAATACATACTTGACAGGCGGCAGTTCAAAGAGTGTTCTTGTCTGCTCTATCAGGTCTATCATGATGTCACTGTCAGCACCGCCCGAATATGAGCATATCGCATTCGGATGCTGTGATAACCGCTTTGCTATGATACTCTTTATTGCCTCGAACTTCTCAGGTGCGTCATAGTCAGCGTATTTAGGTCTATCCGTATAAACTCGGCTACGATAGACTTCTGGAGCCATTATCTCTCCTCCCTCACACATAATTTGTCATAGTAGAAATCTATCTCCTCCGCTGCGGCTTTCTGGTAAAGTGTTATCATATCTTTACACCTCACTTCTGTAAGCTCCGCCAGAGCGTCTGACGGGCGTTTTTCAGAGCCGTGCGCTCGGCAAGGTCTTTATATGCCTTTGCCCTGTAAGCGGCTCTCCTGTTGTCTGTACGCTCGTCTGAGCGCGCTTTCAGTATCTTCTTCATCAGTACTCCGCAGTAGAGTTCCAGACCAAGGCAGCCAGATATGCAGAATACTGCAAGTCCTTCAAACATAGGTCTATCTCCTTTCATAGCTTGTCCGCAAGCCCCTGAGGGCTTATTCCGCATTCTTGAAGAGCGGAGCGGCTTCTTCGGGGTGATTGCTGAGGTATGTGCTGAGGGTACTGCCGATGTTCTTAGCCATCTTCTCAACACACTCAGCTCTCTTTTCGGGTGTAAGGCTGTCGAAGCGGACAGGCGGAGCGCCGCCGATAGATATGTAGCTGACAGCTTTCAGCTCGGTTGTCTTTTTTGCCATAATAACATCTCCTTTCGGTCAATTGTATGCGGTATGGGTTGTACGGGTTTACTCGTCTTCTTCGTCCTCGATGACTACGCGCTCATAGGCGAACTCTATCATCTTATTAATGATGACGTACTGGCTGCGACCAGAGCGCTTTGCTATCTCGTCAACGAGCTCCTTCATCTTTTTGCTTACGCGGATATGTGTGCCGTCCTCAAGCTCATTCCTTGAGGGAATTATAAGCTTGTCCATGTTCTACTTCCCCTTTCAATTGATTTTCAGGTAAGAGCAGATTTTCTGCTTAACGCTCTCACGAATAACGGAACCGTTCAGCACAGCGCACATCACAGAATAGTTCACGCCGATGATTTCGGCAAGCTGTCTGCGGTTCATATTCAGGTCGATAAGCTTTTTCCGAGCTCTTACATTCCATGGTTCTGACATATTCTCACCTCCGAGTTGAGTATATCATACTCGGGAAGAAATGTCAACACTTTTTTGCAAATTTCTTTGCAGAATTTTATGCTTCTCGCGCTTTTACGCTTAAAGCGTAATCATCAGGTAAAAAAATAATGTCATCATATTTGACATTATAAGCAGCTTCTATTGCAGGTAACTGAGCAACGGTGGGAAAGCTTTTATAAGTCTCCCAAGCCTGAAGTGTTGTTCTGCTTACGCCTATCTTATCAGCTGCTTCCTGCTGATTAAGCCCCTTGTTGACTCTCGCAGCCTTGAGTGTCATACCCAACTCCTATCACCTCATTTCATCATTCATTACGCTTTTAGCGTAATTATATATTATCACACTTTGAGTGGAATGTCAAGCTTTTTTTCAAAAATACTTGACATTTTTTCGCTTTTGGTGTAATATATAGATACAAGGTGGTGAGATAAATGGATAATTCAAATAAAATAATATTTGCAAAGAACCTTTCATACTACATGACGCAGAAAGGGATTGACCGTTCTCAGCTTTGTGAATCACTTGGATTTAAATATTCGACAGTAAGCGAATGGCTTTCTGCAAAAAAATATCCTCGAATGGACAAAATAGAATTACTTGCTAACTATTTTGAAATCAACAAATCTGACCTAATTGAATCACAAAGCGTATCCTCGCTTAAAGTAATCCCCTACAGCGAAGCCAACTGTGTTCGTGTCCCTCTTATCGGCAGAGTAGCCGCAGGCTATAACTGCCATGCAGAGGAGAATATATCCGAATATATCATGACCGACAGCGATATACTAAAGGACGGCTATCAGCACTTCTGGCTGGAAGTCAAAGGTGACAGCATGGAGCCAGAGCTCCACGAAAAAGACCTTGTCCTCGTCCGCGAACAGGAAGTGCTTGACAAGGAATGCTACGCTGTCGTAAATGTCGACGCTGAAGACGGGCTCGTCAAGCTCGTTGATATAGAGAACACCCGTATAACTCTCAGCTCTGTCAATCCTTACTATCCCCCGAGAGTTTTCGAGTTTGAAGAAATGAACCGCGTGAAGGTCATCGGTCCCGTCATCGAAGTCAAACGCAGGTTCTGAGAGGAGGTCATTCCGATGAATATAATAAAATATCCCTCCGAGGAAGATGTAAACAAGGCTATGGCGAATGATGAACCGCTCCTCATACTCATATCATTCGACGGCAAGACTGCCATTATGAGCCATATCGATGAAGGCGTTGAGCACCACATACTCCTCATGAATGTGGGCTATAAAGACACCGATGTGGATAGGTTCTTCCGTATCGTTCTGGACAGGAGCGGAGCTGACTGGACTTTTGTTTGTCCGCCCGATTACAAGAATATCCCCTTCAAGGATAAGCGCATCGAAGCCTTCTACAAGGACGGATTTGCTGTTATTTCCGACTTCCTGCACTCCATAGGGTATCTTGTAGGCATAAACATTCCCAAGCGCTACAGCCGCCATCTGAACGTCCTCGGAGACAATGGGAGCTTGTAAGCGACAAAATGCGACAACATTCGATATTTTGGACATATTATATTATAGATTTAGTGGATAAGTGTATGCTATTATATAAATACAATCTTTCTTCAGGAGGTATTTATATGAATTGTCCAAAATGCGGAAGTTCAAACATTCAAGCGGTCAATCAGCAAGTTGTTAAAGGAAAAGTCACAGATACAAGAAAAACAAAGGGCTTTGGCTGGTGCAAAGCTTGCATTGGCACCTGCCTTACAGGCGGTATCGGTTTTTTCTGCGGATTATGCGGCATGGGAAAAACTAAAGGTAAATTCAAGGATAACAGAAAAGTTTCAAATGAAATTACCTATTGCTGTCTTGACTGCGGCTATCAATTCAAGTAATGCGTAATATCTGGTATTACACACGGCTCTTATGGGTCAGGTCTATGAAAGCAGGAGCAGCTACCGGGTGTCATCAATTACCTGAGCGAAGTTTTTTCTTTCGACAGTATCAATTTCCTGTCTGCGCTCGCTGCTGCGGAGTACTTGTCGGCGAGAGCTTAGCAATTATCACAGCTGCCAAAAAGGTTACAATAAGACCTGAAATAAGCCTTTTAGCTGCCGAAACAATGTTTCTTGATTGGTTCATGCAAAATACCGGAAAACTTGAATCGACCAATGCTCGCCGATTTGTAAGCGGAATATTAGGCGGTTTTGGCTGTTGGTCTCTCGAAATCGCAGCCGTAAAAAGAATACTGAAACATAATAAATAAATAATCCCCTGCTCCAATGCAGGGGATATCACTAAGGAGGGATAATATGAAAACAGCGGCAGCATACATAAGAGTATCTACCGATGACCAGATAGAATACTCCCCCGACAGCCAGCTGAAAGCTATACGAAAGTACGCCAAGGAACATGAGCTCATACTTCCCGAGGAGTTCATCTTCATCGATGAGGGCATAAGCGGCAGGAAAGCCGACAAGCGCCCGTCCTTTCAGCGCATGATCGGCACGGCGAAGCTGAAGCCAAAGCCTTTCGATGTGATCCTGCTCTGGAAATTCAGCCGTTTCGCCCGAAACCGTCAGGACTCTATCGTGTATAAGTCAATGCTCCGTAAGCAGTGCGGCATAGACGTTGTGTCTATCTCCGAGCAGCTGGGTGAGGACAACACTTCTATCCTCATAGAAGCTCTGATAGAGGCTATGGACGAATACTACAGCCTGAACCTCGCAGAAGAGGTCAAGCGCGGAATGAATGAGAAGTTCAGCCGCGGCGGAGTAGTCTCACAGCCGCCCTTCGGCTACAAAATGGATAATGGCATATTCGCTCCCGATAAAGCCAATGCGTCTGTTGTGCAGATGATCTATGATGATTACCTCTCGGGAATGGGAGCCCGTCAGATCGCCGCGAAGCTCAATGATATGGGAATACGCTCCACAAAGGGCAACAAGTTCGAGAACAGGACCGTTGAATATATCCTCACAAATCCCACTTACATCGGCAAGCTCCGCCGAAGCAGGAACGGCAGAGACAGCCTTGACCGCTTCCACCAGAACGCTGAAAACACTCTGATAATAGACGGCAAACATCAGCCGATCATCTCAAAGGAGATATATGAAGCCGTTCAGAAGCGTCTGGCAGACAACAAGAAGCTGTATACTCGATATTCTCGCCATGAGCCTGTGGAATTCATGCTGAAAGGTCTTGTTAAGTGTGATAACTGCGGTGCTACACTGACTATGATAGCTTCTCACAAATCTCTGCAATGTCACCAGTACGCAAAAGGAGTGTGCAAGGTATCACACTGCATCAAGATAGACAAGATCAACACATCAGTCATCGAAAAGCTGAAAAGTGATTTTGAACATCAGAGTTTTGAAGTTTCTGTGGAAAGCAGATCACCTGTCAGAACGTCCCCTGATGTCGCGGCCATGATCGAGCGCGAAAAGAAAAAGCTCTCCCGTATCCGTGAAGCCTATGAAGCCGGTATAGACTCGCTGGAAGAATACAGGGAGAACAAACAGAAAATACAGTCCCGAATAGACGAGCTGACTGCTCAGGCTGAGGTCTCCGCGCCAAGATCGGAAGCTGATATAAAAGAGCTGATCTCAGGCAGGATAAAAGCAGGACTCGACATACTCGAAAGTGACGAAACCAGCGAAACACTGAAAAACATGACTCTCAGAAGCTTTGTCGACCGTATCATCTTCATGAAACCCAAGGGAATAGTGGAGATTTTTTATAAGCTATAAAATTATAACTTTCTGGAACTCAGACCGCCAAAAGCCAAAAAGTTATAAAGAAAAGCCCTCCCGAAAGGAAGGGCTTTCTTCATGTATTATATCATGCTGAGTGCAGACTGTCAAGGCTCACAGTTCTTCCAGAAGGCCACTGTACTTATGTCCTTCATACTCAAGCATTACCTCTATCGTTTTCTTCTCAGCAGTGCTCTGCTTCGGACGATAGCCGTCATCGTAGACACCATCCTTAACGTTGGGAATACCAGCCTCAGCGCATACGTCGTAAACCTTCGCGCCCTTGTAGAACGCAGAGCGGATCTCGTAGTGACAATGAGCTCCACCGGGACCGTCGGGCATCACATAGCCAGTGTGTCCCTCAATTCCGAGCACATCAGTGATTTTGACCTTGTCGCCGACCTTTACTCTTGCACTGTTCTCAGTAAGATGACCGTAGTAGCGTATTTTCTGCACGCCGTCTTTGCCGGCAACATCGTCCTTCGTAGCTACATAGTAGCCGAAGCCCTGCTTGTGGTTCGCTGCGTTTTCCCAGCCTACATGGATAACCTCTGCATTAGCACAGCTGTGGATCTCTTTGCTGTCGATACCGACAAGGTCGAGTCCGTCATGAGTTCCGAGGGTATACTGCTGCGATACTTTAAATTTACCTTCGTATGGACTATTCATTACTTTTCCTCCTTTTTGCCTTCCTGAACATTTTTCAGCCGCTTGAGCAGCTTCCTTATCCAACCTGCGGACTGTGGATTGATCTCGGCGTAGTTTTCGAGAATGCTTATGAGCTCCATTATAACTATGTATCCGAATACTACAATAGCTGCAATAGTTCCTGTGACCTTTGCAAGCTGATCTGCGGCATAGTACTTACCGAGTGCATTGATACCAATCTCCAAGCCGCAGGCTGTAGCCATAACGATAAGCTCACCTATCTTATTGAGACCACCCTTACGCATCTTGGAGCTGCTGAGCGTGCCTGTAACATATCCTTTGATGATTCCTGTTATGAAGTCTGAGACTGCAAGCCCCAAGATAATAGTAAGCATAATAATGTACTGCATTTCTTATTCCTCCTTATATTGTTTCTGTTGGATTCTGTTCCGATGTAAGCTGTGCAGTTGACTGCACGCTGTTGAGACTGCTGCCGCCCTGAAGCGCCTTAACCATCTCATAAAGCTCGGCGTAGCTCGGGCGGTATGGCTGATATCTCTGCGAGATTTTCCATGCTGCTTTACTACAAACCATAGGTTTAAAAACAAGTCTGTCCACTGTTACACCACTAAGGACATACAATCTTACAAGCTTTGCACTGACGGACGTAAATTCCGCAGTGCTTCCCGTATCACTGGCCGTGCCTGCGATAGTTATATTATAAGTTGTGCCACTGCCACCTACGGGACAGCCTGACAGCACCCATTCTCCTTCTTCAATTGAAAATCCTCCTGGCATCGAGAGAACAAGAACTGCGTTTGCTCCCGAAGCTGTGCCGTTTGCTGTGATCGACATATCATCGTTGACTGTGAATACGACTCCGCTTGAGTGAGTGTAGACATTGTTCTCCCATGTACCATAGGTATTCAACTGCTTGAGACTATCAACAGATGTTATCGGCAGACGGTTCTTTGCGGCGCCGTCGATAAGCTCAGCGAGTGCGGCACGGTCGGCGGCTTCGGCGGTATCGGCTTCTGCGATATCCTCTTCATGCGCGTGGAGTGCGGTGTCGATTATACGGAAATTATCGTTGAAAACATTCTGGTCAGCCAGTTCATCGTCCGATGGCAGTCGAAATTTATAATTAGGTGTCAATGCCGCCATATTTTATTTCCTCCCATGTTTTTGTTTTTTCTTCGCTCCAAGTATTTGATCTCAAAGCTATCCACTGATGTAGCCTCCTAAGCTTTGTATATTTTATATATACCTCTGATGGAGGAATTGAACTATCAACATTAAGAGTATTAATACTTCCGAA
>Ga0326514_10000267_pt1 | contig 35304 bp, 60 predicted proteins | sample 3_2548_0518_D_FD_203653 | JGI IMG/M metagenome (GOLD analysis project Ga0326514, IMG submission 203653) | Bovine rumen microbial communities from UC Davis, California, United States - 3_2548_0518 | ecosystem: Host-associated > Mammals > Digestive system > Stomach > Rumen | place: USA... | reverse complement strand
TCGGAAATTGTCAAGCGGTAAAAATACCAGGGCAACCGAACAAGCGCATTGACGGTGCGGTTACGCTGATAATCTTGTATGAGATGTACCGCAGATACCGCAGCGATTTTACAAAAATGTTGAAGTAAGGGGGTAATTACAACGGGACTATTTGACAAGCTGTTTCATCGTCCGCCTACAACGCGGAAATTTGCACCGACGCTTGACGGGTTTGTACCGATATATACACAATTCGGTACAAATATATACGCTTCCGACGTTGTGCAGCAGGCGTTGAAATGTATCGTCGATGAAATGAAAAAGCTGAATCCGACACACGTTAGGTATAACGATAGTGATCCCGTACCCGTCAAAAGCACGATACAAGACGTTTTGGACAATCCAAACCCATTAATGACAACTAACGAATTTCTTGAAAAAGTCTGCTATCTGCTGTTGATGAATTACAATGCGTTCATTATTCCGACCTATTACACATGGACGGACGAAACGACAGGTGCGGAACGTCGGTATTATGAAAGCTTATACCCGATACAGCCGACGCAGGTTGATTTTATCGAGGACGCAAGCGGGCGTTTGTTCGTGCGGTTTTGGTTTTGGAACGGTGAGGATACAACGATCCCGTATGACGATGTTATACACATTCGCTATAATTATTCCGTTAATCAGTATATGGGCGGCGGGGTTATGGGACAGCCTGACCATGAAGCACTACTGAAAACGTTACAGCTTAACGAACAGTTGCTACAGGGCGTTGCAAAGGCAATGAACGCAAGTTACGCCGTTAACGGTGTTGTGAAGTATAACACACTGATTGACGATGGTACGACCGAAAAGGCATTACAGGAACTCGAACGCAAGTTACAGAACAGCGAGAGCGGATTTTTGCCGCTCGACCTGAAAGCAGAGTTTACGCCGCTCGAGAGAAAATCCGAAATTGTAGACGATGCGACGTTGAAGTTTATCGATGAAAAGATACTGAGATATTTCGGTGTGCCGCTGCCGATCTTGACGGGAGATTACACAAAAGATCAGTATGAAGCATTTTTCCAAAAGACGCTCGAACCGCTAATAAAAGCGATATCACAAGCGTTCACGAAGAAGATGTTTACAAGCCGTGAAAAGGCGTTCGGGAATAGAATTGAACTGTACCCGAAAGAACTGATTTTCATGACGGTAACGCAGACCCTTGAAATGATAAATATTTTATCACCGACGGGCGCGTTATTCGAGAATGAAAAACGTGTTGCACTTGGCTTAAGACCGCTGCCTGAGTTAACTGGTAAACGCTATATGTCGTTGAACTGGGTTGAAGCTGACAAGGCGGCACAATACCAGTTAGGCAATAATGTCAATGTTGACATTGTAGACGAAGAAAAAGAGGGGGTTTTGTAATGGCAGTAATGAGAAACGGCAGCAGCGCGGGTTATACGGGTCTTTCAACCGACATTAAGCCCGACAATGCTGATATAAATGAACTTTTCCTTGAACTGGACACGGGTGATTTTTATTACTTTGACGGTGAGACATGGGAGAAAGTAGGCGGTGACGGCTAATGAATTATTTTGATGTTCTTTTAGCAAGACAGCTCGGTGGCGGCTCGGGAGACACATACACGAAGGCGCAGATTGACGCGATGATGCAGGGGAAAGTCGGCTTTTCAGACGTCGACTCTGCCCTCTCCACGACCTCTGAAAACCCTGTTCAGAACAAGGTGATAACGGACGCTCTTGGCGGCAAGGTCGGAACAACCGACTACGCAACCGCCGCAACTGCGGGCATAGTAAAGCCCGACGGTGTTACGACGACCGTTGATGCTGACGGTACTATTCATGCGGTGAACATCGATGTTACGTCGTGGTACGGTGTGCGGGATATAGTCCGCAGAGGACTGGCAAGCCGTTTCTTTCAGGTCGGCGACCAGCTCATTTGTCAGAAAGATGGAAACAACATTGCGTGGGATATCGTCGGCATAGATCAGGACACCCCCGCTGACAGTAACTTCATACACTCCATGACGCTCATGGCGCACGATGTGTACATCAATGCTGCATTCGACGCAAAGGAGTCTCTCTTTGCTTTCGACGACGGGCTCGAGGCGGGCACGTATCACTTTACCATAGACCAGCAGCCGTGGGTTGCAGGCGATGTAGGTAAGGTGGTGCAGTTCACGCTTGCAAACGACATCCCCGCAGGTGGGCAGCTTGTCGTAAATAACGCATACAATGCAACGATGATAGGAGCGACCATATCCGCATTCTCGGGCGGTACATCTGTGGCTGCAGCGGAGACCGTCACGATGGCCGAAGGCTCAGACGGTACCGATCTCGGCAGCGTCGCAAGCACTCTGACGGGCACCACAACGAACTCCATCCAGAGAGCGCTGCTCGGGTCAAACAATTGGAGTCAGTCCGCAGCCAGACAGTATCTCAACAGCGACAAGGCAGCGGGCGCGTACTGGACACCCAAGACGAAGTGGGACAGACCGCCCGGATATGTAGCGACTACAGCGGGCTTCCTCAAGGGTCTCGACGCCGACTTCGTTAGCGTTCTCGGAAAAGTCGTTAAAACAACTTCCCAGAATACAGTTACTGACGGTGGGGGCGGAATCCAGAGCGAAGAGCTCGTCTTCCAGCCGTCGAGATCCGAGATATACGGTTCGGCCGAGATCACGGGAGTCAACGAAGGCGCGATCTACGATTATTACAAGAACGCGACCAGCGCCGACAGAATCAAGTATCAGGGCACTGCAGCCCGCTACTGGTTCCTGCGCACTCCCAACGCTTCCAACGCTGGCAATGTGCGTGGCGTAACGAGTAGTGGCGGTCTGAACTACGTCAGTGCCTACGGCGCTGGCGGACTCGTCCCGGCTTGCTGCATCGTATAATCATATCATCACCCTCGATAGAGGGCGGAAAGGAAAATAAAATGTCGGTAGTAAAGGAGGGTAAAAAATGTTTGAGCACATACCTATCGAAGAGCAGGCAAGACACGCAGCGGCAGAAGCTCAGAAAACCGCAACGCAAGCGGAACGCAACGCCGCGAACATCGACTATATCGCTATGATGTCCGATATCGACATCGACCCCGAAGAGGAAGACGAGGTGAGCATAAATGAGTAAGAAGTTTGCAAAAGTCAAAAGATACTACGATGAGGGCTTATGGAGCAAGCGACAGGTGCATGATGCTGTTGACAAAGGCTGGATAACGCCCGAAGAGTACGCACTTATCATCGGAGAGCCTTACGAGGAGTGATACAAGGATTTATGATACGTCAGATTGAAACTGGTATCGTATATCAAGATGCCGTTGATAAGATGCCATGCAAGTACACATACGAGGAGACAGACGAACCGATAGCCGAAGAGGAAGAGGGGGTTTTGTAAATGCCTAAAAACGAACTTGAACGGAGATCATTTATCTGTGAGGTACGCGCCGAGGAAAACGACAACGGCGCAATTATCACAGGCAGACCGATAGTTTATAATTCCCGTGCCGATTTAGGCAAATTTGATGAAATTATAGACAGCGGCGCACTAGATAACACCGATCTGACAGATGTTAGATTTTTGGTAAATCATGATATATCAAAAATCCCGCTTGCACGATCGAGACGCAACAACGGTAACAGCACAATGCATTTGACCGTTGACGCGTTGGGTATGGGTATACGGGTAACACTGGACACCGAAAACAACAGCGAAGCACGCGCGCTTTACAGCGCGGTGCAGCGCGGCGACATAACAGGTATGTCGTTTATGTTCGGTGTTCGTGGCGAAAAGTGGGACGATCTCGAGAGCGAGTACCCCACACGCCACATAACAGACATTAGTACAGTCGTCGAAGTCAGCGCGGTAACATTTCCCGCGTATGATGCGACTGAGATAAACGCGCGAAGCAAGCACGCATTGGACAATGCGCGGGCGGCGTTGGAGAACGCACGACAGCGGAACGCGGCAACGGTGGACACCGTTGAACTGGAACTGGCGAAAGCCAAATACAACTTTAAATCGAAAATTTGAAAGTGAGGTAAACACACATGAGAAAAGACAGACTTATGAAGAAGCTTGCTAGGCTTAAGGCAAAGAAGCAGCAGCTTGACGAGAGATGCAACGCAAGCACCGACGCCGCAGAGGTTCGCGGACTGACCGCAGAACTTGACGAGCTTAACGCGGATATCGCGGACGTACAGGCAGAGCTTGACGAGATCAACGAGGAAGAGAGAGCAGCGGCACAGACAGACACCGCAGAGCAGAGAAGCGCACCTCCCGCAAATGCAACACTTGTAAACGGCGGCATGAGTGCAAGCGGCGTAGTTGTAGCGACTGCGCAGACCGCACAGCGTAACGCTGACCCGTTCGCAAGCATGGAGTACAGGCGTGCGTTTATGGAGTACGCACAGAGAGGTACACCCATTCCCGCAAACCTGATACAGCGTGACGGTACACCCGCTAACACTAACAGCCTTGGCGCGACTATTCCGACAACCGTACTGAATGAGTTTATCAATGAAATCCGCAAGCGTTATGGTAATCTGTACGCTAAGGTCAGAAAGCTGAATATTCAGGGTGCGGTTAAGATTCCTATTTCCGAGTTACAGGCGCAGTTTAAGTGGATCACCGAAAGCACCGTTTCTCCTAGACAGGACGGCGGACAGATCAATCAGTATGTCGAATTCGGCTATAATATGGCTGAAATCCGCGTATCACAGACACTGCTGTCTAGCATTGTAACGCTTGACATTTTCGAGCGTGAGATTGTCCGCATTATGATGATCGCTTATATGCAGGCTATGGATAACGGCATTATCAACGGCACTGGTAACGGTCAGATGCTTGGTATTCTCAACGATCCCCGTGTTACTGGACAGGCAGGACACGTTATAGCAATGTCTGCCGCCGACCTGTCCGACTGGACAAAGTGGCGTAAGAACTTCTTTGCTAAGCTGCCGCTTGGTTATCGTGCAGGCGAGTTCATTTTCCCGCTGTCTACTGTTGAAAGCTATCTCGAGACTATGGCAGACGCCAATAATAACCCTGTTTTCAAACAGGCAACGGGACTGGAAGTAAACGACGGCGATGCGACCGATCCCAACGGCAGATTTTTCGGTAGACGTATTTCGCTCGTTGAACCCGACATTCTGCCTGATTTTGATACCGCGTCCGCGGGTGATGTGATCGGTATATTCTGGCAGCCCGAGGAATACGCAATCAACACCAATATGCAGTTTGGCATGAGACGTTGGTTCGACGAAGATCGTAACGAATGGGTAAACAAGATGCTGACCATTGTTGACGGTAAAGTCCTTAACCCCTGCGGCTACTACCTGATAACCAAAAAGGTGTAAAAGGGGGTTGACTATATGCTGACCACTGTTGACGCACTTAAAACATTATATACCGCACTCGGCGGTAATGTCGAAGAGGTTGCAAACGTAGTAACCATACCCGATATGATATCTGAGATCGCGACACAGGTTGAAACCAATCGTGAGAACGAAGAAACTACAGAACCCTAAAAATACAAAGGAGTGATTAAACTATGATAAATAATGATAGAATCGTACCCATTACAACCGTTGATCTGCTGACTATGTACGGGCTTGTACTTGCAGTTGGACTTGCGAGCGCGCCGACCGCACTTGATGCAACCGACACCGAGGGCGATTTTACACAGGCAACCAACGGCGCAACCGTGATTTGCAGCGAGCCTGTAAAGTCGTTTAACTTTGGCGCGAGCGTAACCGCGGGAACTGTTTATTTTGTACCCGCATACGATTACAGCGGATTTTCGATCAATGGTACTGCTGCCGCAACCGCGGGCGCGACCGTTGAAGCAGACGGGCGCACACTGTACAGCGCAACACTTAGCAGCGGCACGATCACCGTTGCAAAGGTCGGATTTTAACTGACATATCGACTTAAAGGGGTGATAATATGACGGACGCGGCAATTTTAAGCGGTGTTAAAAGTGCGTTGGGCGTGACGGGAAACTTTATGGACGCGACCATATCGCTATACATCGATGAAGTCACCGACTACATGGCGAACGCGGGCGTAAATGCGGCTTTAATAACCGCGTCCGTCGGCGTTATCGCCCGCGGTGTTAATGATTTGTGGAACAATAACGCGGGTAACGGTAAGCTGTCACCGTACTTTTACGATCGCGTTTCACAACTTGTTTTGAAATCGGGTGGTTCTGTATGATTTACAGAGATAAAAACGCGCAAGAGATGCGAACACCCGTTAAACTGTTGATACCAACAGGGACGGAAAAATATAACGGTGTTAGGCGGTTTGTATATCCAACTGACGGCGATGTAATTTTTGTCAATTGGAAAGCATACGGGGGTACAGAAGCGACCGTGAACGGCGTGTACAGTATCATTGATACGGCAATCATTACAACGTGGTATCGTCCCGATATAACGTCAGACTGTCGTATTGTGCGAGAGGACGGCGCAATATATCGCGTGCTTGCAGAACCTGAGAACATCGAACAGCAAAACATGATTTTGCGGTTCAAGGTGGAGAGGGTGAAAGGTAATGTCTAATCGTATATCGCTTGAATTTGACGGGTTCGACGTACTGAAAAAACAGCTTGATGAATTAGGCGGAGAAGCGACAGAACGCGCCATAACGGACGCGCTGAAAGCGTCACAGAGCGTAATTGCTCGAAACGTCGAAAGCGCAATGCAACCGCATAACCGCTCGGGCGCGGTATCGCGTTCAATAATCAACGGAACGTCCCCCAAATGGACAGGAACAATTGCTGAAATCGGCGTTGGTTTTAAGATATCTGACGGCGGTTTACCGTCAATATTTTTGATGTACGGAACAAAATTGCACGGACAACCCCACGTTAAGCCCGACAGAAAACTATTTAACGCCGTGTATGGTAAACAAACAATCGACCGAATACACGCTATACAACGCGAAGCGTTTGAAAAAGTGCTTGAAAGGGTGATGAAGTGAAATCACAGTTAATTGAATTGCTCGAAACGTTCGGCTATCCCGTATTTTTACAAGGATCGTTAAACAGTGAAAACGAATACCCTGATACATTTTTCACGTTTTGGGATTTTGACAATCCCGAAAGCGCGTTTTATGACAATGACGCGGGGCGTTGTGTTTGGGGATTTTGGGTATATTTTTACTCAATCGACCCCGAAAGCGTTGAAAAGATACCCGAACAGGCGCGGCAGATGTTACGCGCGGCGGGTTGGACGGTAGGCGGTAAGCCTACTGATATAAGCGTAGACAAAGCAACTCACACGGGCGCAATGTTTACGGCGTACAATATTGAAAATTACGAAAGTGAGGTATGACATTATGGGAAGTAATAAAACCGTAGAATTTCGCGGTTGTGACAACCTTGTTATTGCTGAGGTAATCGCGGACGATCTGACAAACGCATACACCGTCGGAGCAGTTGAACCGCTTGCACCCGTTGCGGAGATCGCAAAGACTGTGGAAAACCGCAGCGAAACACACTACTATGATAATACGGGTATGATTATAATTCGTTCCGAGGGTTCGGATGAAATTACACTGACCGTTCCCGCGCTGCCCCTTAGAACCGTCGCAAAGGTAACGGGCAAGACCATTGACCCCGCTACGGGCGCATTTATCGACGGTGAGAGTGTCGAGAGATATTATGCAATCGGTTACAGACTGAGACTGACAGACGGCACATATCGTTATGTATGGAGACTTAAGGGATCGTTTAATATCCCCGATGAAACTAGCGCAACTGAGAATGACGGTACCGATACCAATAATCAGCAGCTCACATACACGGGAGTCAAGACCGTAACCCGTTTTTCTGACGGCAAGCGCGCAAAGGGTATCATTATCGATGAGCGTGACGGACTGGCGGACGTGAGCGAGTTTTTCGACAAGGTACAGACACCCGACACACTGCCCGAACTGGCAATTGTACAGGCTATCAGCGTATCACCTACAACCGCAAGTATAGCGGTCGGAGCGGCTGAGACACTGACCGCTACTGTCACCCCGTCCACGTTCACAGACGTTTCGTGGACGTCCAGTGATGAAAGTGTAGCAACCGTGTCAGCGGCGGGCGTTGTCACTGGCGTGTCTGCGGGCACTGCTACCATTACAGCAACCGCAGGCGGCAAGACCGCGACATGCGCTGTCACCGTTACAGAGTAATAGCAAAGGGGCATAAAATGCCCCTTTTACATAATTTTTGATAAAGTGAGGTACTGAGATATGCAGTTAACTTTAAAGATTTACGATAAAAAGACAGTTGTAAAAACCTATACCGCGGAAACACTTGATTTTTCGTTCGGCGTTGTCGAAGATATCCTTGACGCACTGGATTTTGAGCACATGAACAGCGGTAACAACTTAGAGCTTGCGGCGGTAATCGTGAAGTGTTCAAAGCAGCTTAAGCCGTTTCTGATGGACATTTTTGACGGCGTGACTGCGGACGAAATCAGAAATACCCGCATACAGAATCTTATTGAGATTTTCCGCGGCTTGTATCAGTACGCGACAAATGAACTTGGGGCGGCAGTCGGTAACGAAAAAAACTGACTGAGGGGGACACGACCCCCGAAACGCTGTACGAAATTTTGTTTGATATGAACGTGAATTTGTGCGACCGTTTCCCCGCCCTCGACCCGTTCCGTGTACGCTCACAGCGTTTTCACGATGTACTGTTGATTTTCCGCCGTTTGACCAACCAAACACAAATCAAGAACGGCGAAAAATCACAGCTACCCGCAGGAGCGTACATAAAAAACGGGATACTGTACAGACCCGCAACGAATGACGATTGGTATTAATGAGGGGTGAGAAAATGCCAAACAACACGGAAAACGTAACAACAAAATTCAAAGTCGATATATCCGACTTAAAGAAAAACATCACTGAATCCAACAGACAAATCAAGCTTGCAAACGCTGAGTTTAAGAACGCAACAGCGGGCATGGACAAATGGAGCGATAGCGCGGACGGTCTGAGTGCGAAGATCGCACAGCAAAGTAAAATTGTCGAAGCCGAAAAATCCAAACTTGACGCGCTCAAACAGCAGCTTGACAGGCTTAACAAGTCGCAGGAAAACGGCGAAAAGATAATTTCCGACCTGATCGCTAAGTATGACGCGGCGGCGAAAGAATATGGCGAAAACAGCGACGAAGCTAAGAAGTACGCGAAGCAATTAGTCGATGCACAGGCGGCACAGGAGCGAAACGCTAAAGCGGCAGACGATCTTAATTTAAAAATCTTAAATCAAGATACCGCCATAAAAAATGCACAAGCGCAAGTAAGTAAGTATGAAACCGCACTAGAGGAATTAAAACAAGCCGAATCTAACGCGGCAAATGCGGCGGACGATTTTTCCGACAGTACAGACGACGCGGCAGACAGCGCGGACGACGCGGGAGAAGCGGCAGACGACGCGGCAAACGGCGGATTTACCGTATTCAAGGGCGTATTGTCCAACCTCGTAACAAATGTTATTGATAGGTTGATAGGCAAGATAACAGATTTGACGGGGGAAGCTATTAGCGCGGCTGATAGCATGGCAAAGTTTGAACAAACAATGGGGTTTGCGGGTTATGACAGCGCGGCGATAGAACGGGCAAGCGCGGACGTTAAAGACTATGCAGACAAAACCATTTATGAACTTGACACGATCGCAAATACAACGGCGCAATTAGCGGCAAACGGTATTGAAGATTATACAGGCTTGACAGAAGCCGCAGGAAACCTAAATGCCGTTGCGGGCGGTAATGCTGACACATTTAAAAGTGTTGCAATGGTACTGACCCAAACAGCGGGCGCGGGCAAGCTGACAACGGAAAACTGGAATCAGTTAGCCGACGCAATACCAGGCGCAAGCGGCGTATTAATGCAAGCGTTAAAGGACGCGGGCGCATATACGGGCGATTTTCGCGAAGCAATGGCGAACGGTGAAATTACAGCGGACGAATTTAACGCCGCTATAATGAAAATAGGTAATGAACCCGTTGCAGTTGAAGCGGCGACAAGCGTTAGCACCTTTGAGGGTGCAATGGGAAATCTTGAAGCGACTGCCGTTAGCGGACTTATGGAAATTTACGACACCATAGGACGCGAAAACGTAACGAAAGCAATTACCAAATTTGCAAAGCTAGTTGAAAAAATCATTCCTCCGATACAAAAGGCGGTAAAGTGGTTTATCAAATATCTACCCGAAATTAAAGCGGCAGTAGTCGCATTATCCGCCGCTACCGCAACATATCTCGCATATACAACGGGATATCAGATCATGACAAAGGGTTTAATGTCGTTGTCGATTGCACAGAAAGCCGTTATCGCCGCCCAAAAGATCATGAATGTTGTTATGTCGGCTAACCCAATAGGCTTAGTTGTGGCGGCAATTGCGGGGCTTGTAGCGGCGTTCGTAATACTTTGGAAGAAGTCGGATAAATTCCGTAATTTTTGGATCGGACTTTGGGAAAATATCAAAAGTACGTCACAATCGATAATTGAAAACGTCAAAGCTGCATTGACACAGTTGTGGGAGTTTTTGCAACCCTACATTGAACAGGCTAAACAGCTTTTAAGTGCGGCATTTGAAGAAATCAAAGAAATGTTTACGGCGGCTTGGGGTGCAATAAAGGCAATCTGGGACTTTGTAGAACCGTATTTTTTGCAAATTTGGGAAAATATCAAAGCTGTTTTTTCAACGGTTAGTGAAGTATTAAGCGGTTATTTTTCCGAAGCGTGGACGTCCATTAAAGCCGTTTGGGACGTTGTTGCAGGTTACTTTAAAATGGTTTGGGAAAACATCAAACTAATTTTCAAAGTAGTTAAGCAAGTTTTAAGCGGTGATTTTTCGGGCGCGTGGAAATCTATCAAAGCAATTTGGGATAACGTCACGGGCTATTTCCAAACCGTTTGGAACAGCATTAAAACGATTTTTGGTGCTGTCAAGGAATTTTTCAAGACCGCATTTTCCGAAGCGTGGACAGCGATTAAGGGCGTGTTTAAGAATGTCGGTGAGTTTTTCGGCGGCATTTGGGATATTATCAAAGAGAAGTTTACAACCGTTGGCACAGACGTAGGTGACGCGATAGGCGGCGCATTTAAAACCGCTATAAATGCCGTGATCGAGACCGTTGAAAATGCACTGAACGCTATCCCGAGTGCGATAAATGACATGATCGACGAAATTAATAAATTACCTGGCGTTGAAATTGATACGATCCCGACCGTATCCCTACCGCGACTGGCAAAGGGCGGTATTGTAGACCGCGCGACACTTGCCGAAATCGGCGAGAACGGCGCAGAAGCAATTATACCGCTCGAGCGTAACAAAGCGGGTCTGAAAAAGATAGCCGCGTTAATTGCAGACGAGATCGGAACGGGCGCACTTGGCGCGGGTTCAATCAAGGGTGGTAACGTGTACAACTTCACGCAAACTAACAATTCGCCGAAGTCCCTGTCACGTTATGAGATTTACCGACAGACGAAAAATCTTATAAACGCGGCAAAATCGGGGGTAATATGATATGTTTACACTGAAAATTGAAAACGCACGCGGTGAGATATTTGAACTGACGCACGACAGCGCGAATTATGCCGTAGTTGGTGTGTCGGGGTTGACCCCGCCGCCGACTGCGGTAAATACCGCGACGGGCGGAGTGCTTGACGGCACGTTTCACAATTCGTCGAGGGTCGAGCAACGAAACATCGTTATTGATGTGATCTTGAACGGCGATATTGAAGCAAACCGACAGCGTTTGTATAAAATATTCAATCTCAAAAAACCGTGTACGATATACTTTAAAAACGAGAACCGCAATGTAAAAATCATCGGATATGTTGAAACGCTCGAGGGAGATTTATTTTCACAGCGTGAGCAAATACAGATATCTATTATCTGCCCGCGCCCGTATTTCGAGGATTTGAACACAATTTACACTGAATTGGCTATGGTTGTAAGAATGTTTGAATTTCCGTTTTCCATTGAAGCGAACGAACCTATACCGTTTTCAGAAATCGAGCAATATCCCGTTGCTACTGTTTACAATGGTGGAGACGTTGAAACGGGTTGTAATTTCCACGTTGAAGTTGTTTCGTCAGTGATCGGCGGTATCACGATATACAACACGACCAGTCAAGAATTTTTCGGCGTTGATAAATCTATGTTCGCGGGTGATAGTCTCGACATATGCACTATATCGGGCAAACTGTCCGCGATACTGACCCATAACGGACAGCAAACAAGTGTGTTAAACCAAATAACGAGCGGTTCAACGTGGTTAAAATTGGCACTCGGAGAAAATGATTTTACCTATGCTGTATCGACGGGAAGTGCTGAGAATGCACGCATAGAAATTACAATGGGTAATCTGTACGGGGGTGTGTAATATGCTTTTGTGGATTTGGGAGATCGTAAACGGCACATTTACACGCACACACGTTATCGATAACGCAACATCAATAATTTGGGTCAAGCGGTACAACGAAGCGGGAGAGTTTGAGTTATATTTCCCCGCCACGCCTGAACGCTTAGAGCTGTTTACGCGGGACGAAGTTATTTTGACCCGTGAAAATGATGATTGTGCAATGTGGGTAGAAAATGTAAGCTTGCAGACGGACGCAGAGAACGGCGATTTTCTCACGGTCTCGGGGCGGTCTGCTGAATGTCTGTTAGGGCGTAGGATAGTACCGAAACAGACAACATTTAGAGACACCGCCGCGGAAACAGTTATTCGTTCGTTAATAACACAAAACGTTATCGACCCCGCACAGAGTAACCGCAAAATTGACTTTGTGACGCTCGGCACGGCACAAGGTTATACAGATATCATAAATAAACAGGTGACGGGCGGAAATTTGCTTGATACCGTATCAGATATTTGCAAAGAACAAAGTTATGGATTTAAGATGTCATTTGCCAACGGTCAGTTTGCGTTTGACATATACAAGGGCGTTGACAGGTCATATAATCAAACAGAACGCCCGTTTGTAGTGTTTTCGCCCGAGTTTGAAAACCTCGGTAACAGTGAGTACAGCGAGGACAAAACAACGCTGTATAATGCGGTATACGTCGCGGGTGAGGGTGAGGGAACTGATCGCGTAATCGTTAATGTAGGTAATACGGCGGGATTGAAACGCCGTGAAACATGGGTTGACGCACGCAACGAAAGCAGTAATACCGACAGCGGAACATTAACCCCTACCGAATACGCATATATGCTTGCTCAACAGGCGCGCGAGGAAATCAAAAAAAGCACAAAGACAATTAATTTCGGCGGCGAAATACTCAATTTTGACGTATACAAATACGGCATTGATTATGGTTTGGGCGATATCGTCCAAATTGTGAACGAGTACGGTATACAAGGCACGGCGACTGTTACAGAAGTAACAGAAGTCGAAGACGAAACAGGGTATCATATATATCCGACTTTATCAGATTGGAGTGTGTGAGTTATGGGTGTAACATACGGATTTTTTAACAGTGTGAACGGCGACCGTAAGTATAACGCGGACGATATAAGCAACTATTTTTTAAAGCTGATATCCAACGGCGTGTTTGCAACGCCTGCTAGTGCTATGCAGGTGCAGGAAAGCAGCGGAATGACCGTCAGAGTGTCGGCGGGTTGGGGCTTTATCAACTGTAAGTGGATAAATAATGATAGTTCATATCTGCTGACACTGGACGCGGCAGACGTGGTTTTGAACCGCATAGACCGAATTGTTTTACGACTTAACACAAACGACAGCGCGCGAAATATCACAATCGCGGTGCATAAGGGTACGCCCGCAAGCAACCCGACCGCGCCCAGTTTGAGCCGTGCTAATGATATCTATGAATTATCACTTGCACAGGTTTACATTGCGGCGGGAGCAACCGCAATAACGCAGGATAATATCACCGACGAACGTGCAAATACTAGCGTGTGCGGATATGTTACGGGGTTGATAGATCAGATAGACACTACAAGCCTTTTCGCACAGTTCACGGCGCGTTTTAACAGCGACCGCGCGGCGTTTAATGCGTGGTACGATGTAGCGAAAGAGGAAGTATACGAAAGCACAAATCTTGTGCGTAAATACACGCGCACCACAACCATAACGACCGCACCCGTAACAGCGTTAAATGTGGGCATTGCAGCATATACGGCGTTAGATATCCTTAACGTATACGTCAACGGTATGAGACTTGCAGAGGGTACAGAGTACACCGTTAACGGTAATACAGTCACGTTTGTTAACGCGCTTGACGTTGTGGGAACAACGGTAACGTTTGAGGTTTACAAGTCCATTGATAGCAGCGACGTCGTGAACGCTATGGATTATGTTGATAATCGCTTGGGCGGTCTATCGATCATGCAGATATCGCAAGCAGATTATGACGCACTGCCGACCAAATCACCCACAACGCTATATATCATAGTGGGTGAAAATGAATAAAAGGGGGTGTTTATATGTCTATTCGCAGATCAAACGACATAGCTAAAATTTATCTTGGCGAACACCTGATAAACGACGCGGGCGGGGGCGGCGGTACGCCTACAACGATTATACAAGTGGCTGACCTGACGGGCTACAGCGGAAACCCTGACCTCGGAAATGGTTTTGAAGTTACAACTTCTGGCGGCACTGGTACGATTGCCGTAGACAGTGAGACCATAGGTGACGTGACGTATAACGGGCTGAGAATAAGCGGCGGTACTACGATACAAACAAGACGATATTTCGGCAAAATGTCAACGTTTGAGGTTGAGTTTATTGTCAATTCGTATGTATCAGGCATTAACCGCTTATTGTCAACGGGTGGCACGAGATTTGATTTTTCGGTTTACACGAGTGACGACGATTATTTACACTATGTAGCAGCCGACGTTCATCAAGTACTTGACCCCGCGGTTTACCGCGATGCGAGTTCAGGCGGCAATTGCAGCGACAATAGTATACCCAAAGCGTCGCTGATCGGAGCGGTTACGAACGTTAAGTTTGTGGACGACGGGACATATACAACGCTATATGTTAACGGCGTCGCAAAAGTCAATTGGCTAACAGGTTATGCAAACAATAGCTTTTTCCTGTACGGTCAAAATGTCGGCGCAAACGGCTCGGGCGGTGCTGATATGCTGATAACTAAATTGCAGTGGTCGGCAAACGGCATAGAGTACAACGGCTTAAATTACGTTCCAGTTTGATGAATGGCGGGAGAAATCCCGCTGTTTTTCTTGACAAATTATTGTTATCGTGATATAATATAAATACGTCAATACGACAACGCTTTATCAATTATAAGCACTGTCACAAAGCCCGCTTGCATATCCGCGGGCTTTTATTTTTTCAACACTTTCAACAGACTTTTCAACGTTTCAACGGTATTTTTGAGTTTTCAACACTTTCAACAATGTTGAAAACTTTTTTTCAACAAACTTTCAACCGTATTTCAACACGTTTTCAACAATTTTGACCCCGCGCAAACCCCCGAAAATACTAGTCAAAATGCAGTTTTCAACACTTTCAACATACACTAATAATACTAATAAATAATTAAGTTAAGATATGTTATGTTTAACGCGAAAAATGCAAATTTCAACGTTTACATTTAATTTACAAATTCTATCTAAAATTGTTCATAATATAAGTATATACTTATATATAGAAACAAGGGAACGACCCACAACCCGAAAGGACGGATAAAAAATGAAAAAATTTGAAGTTGGTAAAGTATACGAGGGATTTTGCGGAAGCGTAGTTAAATACGAGATCGTCAAGAGAACTGCAAAAACAGTTACATTCGTCGAAGTTTATCACTACGGCAGATACAACGAATATAAAGGACGCGAAAAAACAAAGCGCGTCAAGACCTGGACGAACGGTGAAGAAGTAATGTTTTTAGCAACAGGCGAAACAGTAGTAGCATAACAACAGGGGGCGGGCAACCACCCCCACAACCTGAAAGGACGGTAAGAGTTATGGCAAAAAGATATTTTTTAGAGTATAGCAGCGACGAAAGAGCAGCTTGTAGCGGTACATATAATCACCTCACACAGCAGTATGATAAACACCTGCATGGCGATCTTCGTGGGAATACCATGAAGACCATGAAAAACTACATATCTAAGATACGCCGCGAAAAAGCCGAGTATAATCCGCGTGACTTTCGCGTGTACGATCTCGAAGCACCCGACGAGCCGGACGGACACATAGGACAAGTATATTACGAACCATAAAAGGAAAATAAGCATAAACCTGATGAAATAATAGGGGCGGGCAACCGCCCCACAACCCGAAAGGAATGATTGATTACTATGACAAACAGAGAAGAAGCAAAGGCAAATTATAAAGCAACAAAAGCCGCATGGCTTGAAAATCAGACAAACGAAAACTGGATAGCATTTTGTAACGCAAAAAGAGTTTGTAGACTTCTCGGAATAAGAATATGAACCAAACAAACCCGAACCCGCGGCGGGTAAAGACCGCGGGAGAAAGTGAGAAAAGAACATGAACAAGAACGAATGTATAAACTACTGTGCAAACAGGATCACAAAAATGTGGGAGAAGTACGGCAAGCCCACGGACTACAACAAACGTCATGAAGTATACGCACATTGCAAGGACGTTTGCATGAACAACGGATATACAGGAATGTGTTTCGTTGATATATGGAACAAGGCAAGCAAGAAAGCACACGGCGAATAATACGCGCTGAGACGCACAGAAACGCCCCGTAAATGGGTGCAAGCGTCCAGGTGGTGAAATTATAGCCCAAACAACAAACGCCCGTTACGGGGCAAATTTAGGAGGTTATAGCATGAATGATTTAATTAAGATGATGTTTGATAACGGCGTATTCGAGATCAAACACAAAGGGATCATTGAAATATACCCGCGCAAAGCAATGAACACATTTACATTTGACGCGGCTTTGTGCGAGTTATCCAAAACACATGACATAGTAAAAATGTTTCCCGATTGGTTACGGGCATTTGAGAAAAGGGGGTGAGACCGTGGCTAAAACTTCAAAAGCACAGTTAAACGCGATCATGAAGTACGACAAGCGGCACACGACAACGGTTTTAATCAAGCTGAACAACAACACCGACGCGGATATTTTGGAACTGCTGAACAACAGCGGAAACAAGCAAGGTACGATTAAGGCAGCGTTACGGGAATATATGAAGAAATAACCACAAGAACCGCCCCAAATAAGGGTGGTTTACGGTAAAATTACATACCAAATAAACACAAACAGCACTTTGAATAATCGGGGTGCTGTTATTTTTTGTAAATACAATGCAACAAAGTCCCATATGCTTCATGAACTAAAGCAAACGATGAACCGCAGTTGAACCGCTTGAAACTGCGGTAAACTAACGCTTTTTGGCGTTACGGTTCAAGTTCAAGGTGATGTATTATCTATATTATTTTTTATATATTATATTTGATTAGAGTTATCTAATAATATATGTAATATAATAATAAGTAAATACACCTTGAACCGATGAACCGTTGAACCGATGCCCCGCAAACCCTTAGTTTTACAGGGTTTGGAGCGGTTCAACATAAATATATTATCTTGAACCAATAATTTGAAACCGTATCAGATCACAAAAAAGATCTGTTTTACAACCGTCGTTTTGATTTGGACAGTAACACATCACAGGACGCACGGAAATGCCCCTAGAATTGATTTTATGCGGTCAACGGTTAAATTATACCCCTACACATAAACGCTCATTAAAACGCGTCCTAGACGCATTAGAGGGCGTTTTATTTTTTATACAAATGTAACAGTGTTATTTTGTGATATATTCCAAACTTGAAAAAACCTATTGACAAACCGTGCGAACAATGATAAAATATAGCTATGGTTATAAAGACCATGATTTTTTAAAACAAAAATATAGCTATGGCTATAAGATAAGGGGGAATGATTATTGTATTTTGCCGACAGGATCAGACAGCAGCGCGAAAAGCACGGTCTGACGCAGACGGAGACAGCAAACGCAATCGGAATATCACAGGTTGTTTACTGTCAGTATGAGTGCGGCGCGAAATGCCCGAACATCAACGTAGCCGCAAAGCTTGCAAAGCTGTTCGGAGTTTCACTTGATTATTTGGTTGGAGTTGTTGACGATGAAAACGGCTAGGCGTTGGACGCCCGAAGAAATAACTTATATGTTATGGAGCAGAGATGCGCACGACATCGCACAACACACGGGGCGCACAATAGGCGCGGTATATCAAAAGATGTTCGCGATGAATATCAAATCCAAACTACCGCACGGAAACGCAAAAATTAAAATTGAAGATCGTCCCGAGATAGTCAGAAAGTATCTGCACAGTGAACGCAGTTTACAAAGTATAGCGGACGAATACGGGGTTAGCCGACACACCATAAGTGACATAATTAACAACTATTACGCAAAGAAAGAGGGTTATATATTTGAGATCTAAAGCGAGTAAACGAGATATTTTTATAGCGAGTTTGTACACGGTCGCATATATGGCAACGCTGACTTATGGTATTTTATCGCTTAACGGTACGCTTGTAATCATGGCTAGTCTTTTATTCGCGGTGGTAGTATATGCGTGCTACCTGATAGACCGCGAAACAAAGCGTTGTGAGCGTGAGAAGCAGCGAAAGAAAGACGCGATAACCAACGCTGTCAAGGCATGGGAAGAGATGGTATGATGTGAATCGTGCATATGCTGTAGGATTGATAATTTTTAGCGTTTTGATGCTAGTGTTGAGTGCGTGGGAGATATACCGCGAGATCAAGAACGACCCGCCTTATTATCAGTGGTGGGAAGACGAAAGCGAGGGGAATGACGATAGCGGCAGAAAAAAATTTTGAGAATAAAATTAAAAAATTTTTAGACGAGTACGGGACTTATTATGTAAAGTTTTTCGCAAACGCTTATACCAAAAGCGGAATACCTGACATATTGGCGTGCATTAACGGTTACTTTGTCGGGATCGAGGTAAAAGCCCAAAACGGTACACCGTCCGAATTGCAGTTACACAACGTACACGCTATAAACGCGGCGGGTGGTTTCGCATTTGTGCTTTATCCGTCCAAATTCGACGAATTTAAAAAGTTTGTTGATGATCTGACAGCGGACGTTTACAACCGCGACGACATACCCGAAATTTGGAAATAATAGACCGAAAGGAAGTGTAAAACAATGGCAAGTTTACAGAGAACGATTAGCCGCGCAATTGCGGTTAAGGGACTGAACAAGAAGCAGAAGCGCATGAAGTTGCAGGAGATCAAGGAAAGAAAGCAGCGTGAACGGGAAATGGAAAGGGGGCATAAAAATGCCGACAATGTACGAGTTGACCGCTGATTATAAAACGGTTCTTGAAATGATGTACGATACTGAGATAGACCCGCAAGCGATAACTGACACGCTCGAGAGTATCACGGCAGAAATCGAGGTCAAGGCAGAGAATACCGCAATCATCATGAAAGAACTGGAAGCAGAAGCGGCAAAGATCAAGGCAGAGGAACAGCGGCTAAACGCCCGCCGCAAGGTGTATGAAAACCGCGTTGCAAATCTGAAACAGGGTCTGTTTGATGCCATGAAGCTAACAGGAAAAACCAAATTCAAGACTGATCTGTTTAGCTTCACCATAGCAAAGAACGGCGGTAAGATTCCAGTCATTGTTGACGTGGATTGTTCGGAGTTACCTGACGATCTTGTAACGATTATCGAAAAACCAAACCTTGACGCGATAGCGGCATTTTTGGAGAGCAACCCCGAAAGCAAATACGCACATTTCGGCGAACGCGGCGAAAGCCTGCGGATAAAGTAAAGGAGTATAAAGCATGGGTATGAATGAACTTTCCGAAGCAATTCACAATGACCGCGAAATTTTTGCTAAAGCTGTTAGGCGGGCAAAAGTAAACGGTGTAGAAGAATACGACCGTTACGGCGTTATCGTATTTCTTGAAAAAGAAATAGATATGTACCGCGATAAAATCGCAAAGCTGTTAGACGAAAAAGAGGAATTAAAAACCCGTTTAAATGCCGTATATGGCACATCACAGTTTAACGCGGGCGTCGAAAACGAAGTGGTGCAGGATAGAACGATGAGCGAAATCATCAAAGCGTTAGCCGACAACGGCTACAACACAATAACAATTAACTGTTACAAAACCGAAAGTGAGGAATAAAAAACATGGCAATTCCAGTATTCGTTCTCGGAAAATCGGGAACAGGCAAGAGCACGAGTTTGAGAAACTTCAAAAGTAATGAGATCCTGCATATTAACGTAATGTCGAAACCTCTGCCGTTCAAGGGGCGTTTCGCCGAGACCTACAACGGCGATAATTACGCGGAGATCGCAAAGGCGATAAACGGCACAAAATGCAAAACGATCGTTATTGACGACGCACAATATTTGATGGCTAATGAGTTTATGCGCCGTTCGTCCGAACTTGGATATCAAAAGTTCACGGATATCGCGAACAATTTTTGGACGCTGATAAACAGCATTACGAACGATCTGCCGTTTGACGTTATCGTGTATTTTCTCATGCACACCGACACCGACGAAAACGGAAACGAGAAAGCAAAAACGATCGGCAAGCTGCTTGACGAAAAAATCTGCATAGAGGGTATGTCTAGCATTGTTCTTAAAACAGCGGTTAAGGACGGAGTTTACACGTTCACCACGCAGAACAACGGACACGACACCGTTAAAAGCCCGCTCGGAATGTTTCCGACGTATGAGATTGAGAACGATCTGAAAAAGGTTGATACAACCATACGCGAGTATTGGGACTTAGATATTCCGTATGAATTTTCAACGGAGATCATGGCAGAGCATGACGCGGCAGTAGACGCGGGCGGAGTTTCGACCGACGCGCCCAAACCCGAAAAGAGGGAAAGAAAACGCCGTAACCGTGACGCGGACGCAGACAAGTCCGCAGAACGCACAGAAACGCCCACAGAGACACCCGCAGAGGATAAGGCGGCAAATGATACGCCCCGCAGAACAAGGCGGCAGAGAGCCGCAGAGAGCGCGACAGAGGACACACCCGCGGAAATACCCGCAGAGACAGAAGAACCGACAGAAGAAAAACCCGCACGTCGTAGACGTAGACGGGCGGAATAATAAATTTGAAAGGAAGTAAAGACGATGACTATTGACTTTAAGAAATTTAACCAGCAGTTTCCCGCTGATAAGATGAAGCAGGATATCAAAGAAGCAAAGGAGAACAGCGGTTCAAATCTGCCTGACGGTGTTTATACTTGCAAGCTTGAAAAGATGGAACTTGGCGAAAGCAGTAAACAGCAGCTTATGATAAAAGCACAGTTCCGTATTATCAAGGGCGAGCATAAGAAGCAGTGCATTTTCAAAAATTGCGTACTGACAGGGACAAAGAATGACGGATTTATGATGGTTAAGGCGAACGAGTTCCTTGACAGCCTTGATAGTGGTGTCGATGTAACGTTCGAGACTTGGGAACAGTACAATGATCTGATTCTTGACATTGCCGAAGCGGTGCAGGACGACGGGTTACAGTACGTTGTCAAGCTGACAACCGACGGCAAGTATCAGATCATGGAGATAATAGATATACTTGACTAAGCTGCACACGGGGCGGCAATACGCCCCGTTTACATATTTGGAGTGATATAATGTGCTGGACTTTTTTGATTTTGAGGTATTCAAGTTTGATTGGTTGGTAGTTTTCATTAACCCGTATCGCGGAGAAGTAACGGAAATAGTAAACGACCCCGACCAATTGACGGAGTATTACAACGCACACAAAGATGAAATATTTGTGTCGTACAACGGCAGGCATTACGACCAGTATATTTTCAAGGGTATTTTGTGCGGGTTTGACCCGAAAGAAATCAATGATTATATCATTGTAGACAAGCAACCAGGTTGGCAATTTTCCGATCTATTCAACAAAATCCAACTGTACAATTACGACGCCGCAAAGTTAAACGACGGCGGTTTGAAAACCCTTGAAAGTTACATGGGAAATGATATCCGCGAAACGTCCGTTGATTTTAACATTGATCGTCCGTTGACGCGGCAGGAGATCCGCGAAACACTTAAATACTGCACGCACGACGTCGAACAGTTAATTGAAGTTTTCATGCACCGTAAAAGTGACTTTGATGCTCACATGGGACTAATAACAAAGTTCGGTTTACCGCTGTCATACATCAATAAAACGCCCGTGCAGTTATCGGCGAAAATCCTTAACTGTCAGCGCATAGAACATAATGACGCGTATGATGTAACGTTTGTTGATACCCTGAGACTGAATAAATATACTGCGGTCAAAACGTGGTTCAAACGGCAGCTTGATTATTTACAACGGTTCGGAGAATACAACAAAGAAGCGTTGAAAATTGATATAGCGGGCGTCCCGCATTCGTTCGGTTGGGGTGGAGCACACGGAGCGCGTTTAAAGTATCACGGAAAAGGTCTATTTTTACACATAGACGTTGAAAGTTATTACCCGTTGTTAATGATCGTTTACGGGTTCTTGACGCGAAACAGCCAAACGCCCGAAAAATTCCGCGAGATATACGAAACCCGCGTTGCACTAAAACGGGCGGGAAAAAAGGCAGAACAAGCACCGTACAAGATCGTTATTAACGGTACGTTTGGGATATCAAAAGACCCTACATCGACGGCATACGACCCACGACAAGCAAATAACATTTGCATTAACGGGCAATTACTATTGGTCGATCTGATTGAAAAACTTGAAGCGGTCATTGGATTTGAACTGATACAGTCTAACACCGACGGACTAATTATCAAGATACCCGACACAGACGAAGCGTTTGAACAGACTGACGATATCTGCTATGAGTGGGAGACCCGCACGGGTATGAAACTAGCGTTTGACGTGATAACTGAAATCTATCAAGGTGACGTTAACAACTATGTTTTCAAATTTGAGAACGGCAAGGTCGAAAGAAAAGGCTCATATTTACAAGAATCGAACTCTCTGAAAAACGATTTAGCCATAGTCAACACAGCGTTAGTTGCATACATGATTGACGGTGTGCCAGTCGAGAAAACTATAAACGAATGTAACGACATAAATCAATTTCAGAAAGTTGTGAAAGTATCGAATAAATATTTGTGTGCATGGCATAACGGCAAGAAATTGAAAGACAAAACCTTCCGTGTATTTGCAAGCACTGACAGTCGGGACGGATGCATTTACAAGCAAAAAACAGAGGGTGCGACCCTTGAAAAATTCGCGAATACCCCTGAGCATTGCACAATTTATAATTATGCAATCACAGACAAAACTCGATTGAAATTAGATAAACAATGGTATATAGATCTCGCTAAAAAAAGACTGGTTAAATTTGGGGTAACGCTTTGACAAAATGTTTACCGTTTTCCAACAGTTATTTCATACCAGTATTATATAATTATATTAGTATAATTATATAAAGGACGGTATATTATGAAACTTCACGATTTGACAGGAGAAACCTTCAACTATTTAACGGTTATCGGGCGCGGAAAAGATCATGTTTTTCCGAGTGGGCAAAAGCAAGTGACATGGCGTTGTCGGTGCAGATGTGGCAAAGAAATAGAAGTTATTAGCAGAAATCTAATAACTGGAAACACGTCAAGCTGCGGATGCTATGCGATTGAGTTAAGAACACACCATGACAAATGGGGGACAAAAATATATAAATGTTGGGATAACATGAAATCGAGATGCTTAAATCCAAAAGCGACAGGCTTTGAAAATTGGGGTGGGCGCGGTATAAAAATCTATGAACCGTGGATACATAGTTTTGATTTATTTTATGACCATGTATCGAAACTACCCTATTTTGGGCAAGCGGGACGAAGCCTTGATAGAATTGATAACGATGGAAATTATGAACCTGGTAATTTACGCTGGGCAACCAGGAAAGAACAGACACAAAACAGGAGACATAAAAAGTAAAACTTTTATTAGATTACGGGATCGAGGTGTAAACATGATCGTTATAAAATACGACCAATGCACAATACAGATATGGGAAAACGCCGACTTAACCGATATCGGCATGGTCAAGTTTAGAAAACTGCTGAAACTAGCGCGTGACGGTTGGGAAAACGACCCGCCGCAGATATTCGCCGAAATATTGAACACGCTCGAGCGTGAGCGGGTGCGTGTATTTGATGATCTTGAACGCGCCGATAATTTCTATGGACGGCGTGAAAAAGAACACACAATATCACGATTAAAGAAAATTGAGAAAATGAAAAGTGAGGCAATGAAGTATGTTTGATTACATTAAATTACAGATCGAAGTTTTAAAGATGTTGAACAATGACAAGACAAAAGAACGTGTGCGTGTATGTGTAGACGATATGGACGTACTGTTTACACCTGACGGACTGAGATCATACCGCGTCCCCGCGTCGCTGTTTTTTCTCGATACGTCAAAAATTCGGGAGTTCAACAGTCTGGAAAATATCATGAACATCGAACGCGGACAGGAAGTCGAGTTAAGCAATGAAAAGACCATAGCAGAGAATGGCAAAGACGATCTATTAATATTCAAGTTTGTGGACGGTAAGCGGGCATACATCAAAGAAGCTCACATAAAAACAATCCTGCCGAAGCTCAACGCAAAACACTATTATCATTTTTACATGACAAGTCCCGGAAGCGCGTTAAAAGTGTTCGAGGATAACGAGTGTGTAGCGGTGTTTATGCCCGTGGTATTCAAGAATAAGGGGTGATTATATGGGGCACTTAAAGCGCGGTGATGTATTTTTTGCCGACTTAGGTAATAAAAAACGCCCGTGGTTGGTAGTACAAAACGATATAGGCAATGCGCACAGTCCACGGACGATCGTTGTACCGCTGACAAGTAAGATTAATAAGGGTTTACCAACGCATACTATTGTTTGTTGGGGGAGTATACTCCCGTCCGCGGTGCAGTGCGAGGAAATCCGCAACGTAGACGTTAACGTGGATTGGCGGGTTGTAGAGCATTTACCCGCCGAGATAATGACGCACGTTGACGAGTGCTTAAAAATTGCAATTGGTTTGGAGTGATAACGATGGATTTTTTCCGCGGCTATATAGAGTTGAACGGAAAGACCGCGAAACAAGGCTTTAAAAAGGGTACACCGCTTAAATCCCTTGACGATGTGCAGGACTGCAAAAGTTACGCGGGTATTTTGGCGGACGATGCTGTATTAATAGATATAGACGATTACGAACAGTCTGAAACGTTAATGCAGATAGTTGAAGATAAGCAGTTATTATGCAGAGTATACGAGACAAACCGCGGTAAACATTTCCTCTTCAAAAATTCCAAAGTGGAAAAGTGCGCAAACCATGCGCGGCTTGCTTGCGGGTTGACTGCTGATATCAAGAGCGGAAAAAAGAATAGCTATGCAGTGAGAAAAAAAGACGGCAAGGAACGCGAGATAATATATGATATATTAGATGGTGAAGAATATCAAGAGATCCCCGCGTACTTAATGCCCGTTAAATCGAACGTTGATTTTTCCGAACTGGAAGAGGGCGACGGACGAAATCAAAACTTATTCAACTACATATTGACATTGCAAACAGCGGGATTTAGCAAATCAGAGACACGCGAAACGCTGCACATCATCAATGATTATATATTAGCGGACAAGTTGAGCGAAAGCGAACTAAACACATTATCCCGTGACGAAGCGTTTTTGAAAGACGTGTTTTTCAAGGGCACAAAATTTCTGTTTGACAAATTTGCACAGTTTTTAAAAAGCGAATACCACATAAAACGCATTGACAACCAACTGCACATATACGAGGACGGCATATATAAAGGCGGTTATGCGAACATTGAAAACAAGATGATAAAGCATATCCCGAATTTGAACAAGGCTAAACGGTCTGAGGTTTTGGCGTATCTCGAATTGATATGCAATCATGATAACGATATGAGCGACGCCGAATTTATCGCGTTTAGAAACGGCGTGTATAACATCGTTACGGGCGAACTGCTGCCGTTTTCCCCCGACCTGATAATACTAAACAAAATCGACTGGAACTATAACCCCGACGCGTATAATGCGGACGTTGACAAGGTGTTTGATCGTTTGGCGTGCAATGATAAGAGCATACGCGCACTATTATGTGAAGCTGTCGGATATTGCTTTTATAGACGTAACGAGTTAAGAAAAGCGTTTATACTTACAGGTGAAAAGCAGAACGGCAAAAGTACATATCTGTCATTAATAGCAAATTTATTAGGACGTGAGAACGTCACGAGCCTTGATCTTGCGGAGTTGGGACAGCGTTTCAAGTCTGCGGAATTATTCGGCAAGCTTGCTAACGTCGGGGACGATATTGGAGACGATTTTATTTCAAATCCCGCGATATTCAAGAAAGTTGTTTCAGGCGATCCCGTCAATGTCGAGCGCAAGGGCGAAAACCCGTTTGACCTTAAAAACTATTCAAAGTTTTTATTTTCAGCTAACAACATACCCCGTATCAAAGACAAGTCGGGCGCGGTGATATCCCGCTTAGTAATTATCCCGTTTAACGCCCGCTTCACAAAAGACGATCCCGATTATGACCCGTATATCAAGTATAAGCTGCGAACAGAAAGCGCAATGGAGTATTTGATTAACCTTGGTTTAGAGGGATTAAAAAGGGTACTTGCAAATTACGGCTTTACGGAAAGCGAGACAGTAGAACAGGCACTGACCGAATACGAGGAAAACAACAATCCCGTGTTGATATTCTTTAAGGAGATCGAACGCACCGACATACTCAATAAATCGACGCGGGATCTGTACAGCCGTTACGGTCTGTTTTGCGCAGAAAACAAGTTCAATCCAATGTCAAATGTGGAGTTTTCCAAAGCTGTAAAAAAGCGGTTTGACGTGGATATAAAAGACAAGAAGATAAACGGCAAAAAGTACCGTGTATTTACCGAAAAGGAGTGATTGACCATGAACGCCCTACACGCAGGAAATCGCCCGTTAAAACAGAGGGTGCGGAAAGAAGTCGAGAAAGAGTTTAACGCACAGTATCAAGCGTTACAGAACGCTATACAACACGATGTAGCTGTACAACTCACAGCAACAATATTTTACACCCTTGCAACGTGGCACGGGTGGGGAAAGAAACGGCTAAAGCGACTAATGAAAGAGATATCAACGACGTTTGAGGATATGAACGGAGTAGGTTTTGCGGGACAGTTTGACACGGGAGATTTAGTGCAGAAAATCAAAGACGATTACGACATAGATCTAAACGCCGAAATCAAGTGTGAACCGTGCAAGAGTGCAAAGGGGTGACTGAATGAAAAACACAGCAGAAGTAAAATACGGAAAGTGGATAAAAGGAAAAGAATGGGACGAATGGTTTTGTTCGGTATGCCACAAACGCGCCTATTTAGACTGTAAAGAAAATCCGATATTGTCTATGTATTGTCCGCATTGTGGCACAGAAGTGGTAAAAGAGGGTGAGTAAATGGAAAATGTATGTGATATTTGCGGACAAGCCCGCGCGGGTTTAATGTTCGGAGGTCAGAACGAAAAGGGCGAAAGAGAAGAAAGATGCATTTGTTTTGACTGCATAGCCGAACGCGCACAAGTCGGGGTTGATCTTGCAGAAGTAAAACGCGGAGTAAGTACGGCGTTTAGTATCGTATCAGACATTGACAGAGTGGACGAGGTCGGCGCGGAGCTGCCGACACAAAAGGGGTGATATGATGAGCATTACAGGAAAAGAAGCGGCACGGCGTATTAGAGAGCACAACAAAATACATCAACGCGCAGAACCGCGAAACAGTCCGTTAATTACGGAGATATTAGAGGTTGCGGCGGTGATGTTTGAGAAAATAGACGAGGGGGCATATAAACCCGTAATATATGCAAGAGCGGTTAAGATATTCGATAATCCGTACACGGGTAAAATGTTTACGACCTGTTCGGTGTGCGATGGGAAAATCAGTCCGAAAGACGCGTTTTGTAAACATTGCGGTGCAATGATAATAAAGGGGTGATTAAATGGAACGACTGACAGACAGGAAAACGGCAGCAGAACTCAAAGCAAACGGCGAACGTTTACGGGAGTTAGGGTTTGAACCGTCAATATTAGATCGGCGGTATATCAAACTTGCAGAATATGAAAACGCCGATGAAGATTTTGAAACGTTCCGTAAAACGCATACCGCGACATTGTACGAATGCGACGCCGAAAACAATACAGAATGTAAGAAAACGGCGTGTTACATATACGGCGGAGAATGCCGACACACACTAGACAAACGATTTGCGAAAGAGGGCGAATAAATGAACGATATCTTAAAGCGTAAATATTCCGAAAGGTTTGACAAGGAGCGTAAAGCCCGCGTTGAAGTGAGTTATTACAAATACGGGTCGGCGCGTGATAATTTCGGCAGTGGCAGAGTTGACGCACTAGCGATCGCGAAAATGCGTATAGACGCGTTTGAAAAAGACCACAACAGCGAACACCTTGTTGACGCGGCAAATTATCTAATGTTTAGATATATGTACCCATTCCCCGACGATTATTTCAAGGGTACGGACAGCAGCGGGAGTGTTGGAACGATGGGAACGCCGATAAATTTTGAACGAGGTGATTAAATGCCGACTATATTCGCAAAAATAGCATATGATTATGGTATAAATCTAATGATGACCCCGAACGAGCAACGAGAATGCACGGGATTACCGCCGTTAACCTTTACAAAAAATAACGACGCCCCAAAAGCGGTTAAATGTCCGATCTGCGGCGGGGACATAATACAAAACGATACAAAATGCAAATATTGTGATAGTACGCTATCATGGAAAGAGGGTGATTAAATGAAACTATTCCCACATCAAGAGGACGCATTAAAAGCAACGGAAGATTTAAATCGTGTAGCCTTTTACCATGATATGGGTTTAGGCTGACAGCAAGACTTATACAGGCGCGGAGAAAATGCGGCAGTTGGGCGGGCGCGTTAATTTGGTGATATGCCAAAAGTCAAAAATTGACGATTGGTTCGAGCATTTCGAGGATAATTACTATTTATGCGGCGCGTGCGAATATCTGATTGTACCGTTTGATTTGTCCGATCCTGATGGCATGGAAATGTTTTTTATGAATGTTCAGACACCCAATAGTGCGAACATAGTCGGTATTATCAATTATGATTTGATATTCAGACGCCCTGAACTGCTGAAAATGAAGTTCGACACGATCATGCTTGACGAATCATCAATGATACAGAATGAGACGGCAAAGCGCACCAAAGCGATCTTGAAGCTAAAAACCGACAACGTTATACTGTTATCGGGTACACCGACGGGCGGGAAATATGAAAAACTGTATTCGCAATTAAAATTGTTAGGGTGGAATATCTCAAAAACACAATATTGGTCTGAATTTATCGAGACACGACAAATCGACATGGGCGGATTTAAAATTCCAGTTGTAACGGGGTACAAGAACATCGGACGACTTAGACGGAAAATGCGTCAATACGGCTGCAATTTCCTAAAGACTGACGAAGTTTTCGACCTACCCGCGCAGACGTTTACAGATATCAAGACGAACACGTCCAAAGAGTATAGGAAGTTCAAGAAAGACAAGATTGTAACCGTTGACGGGCGTGAGTTAGTCGGAGATACTACACTGACGCAAATGTTATATGAGCGGCAGTTGTGCGGCGCGTATAATGCAGATAAGTTGTCGGCGTTCACGGATATTCTCGAGAGCACAAACGACAGGTTGATTGTGTTTTACAATTTCAACGCCGAACTGGACGGACTGAAAACGATCTGTGAGAAGCATAAACGCCCCGTTTCAGAGGTCAACGGCAACACCAAAGATTTAAAGGCGTATGAGAGCGCGGCGGATAGCGTAACGCTGATACAGTATCAAGCGGGTGCTATGGGATTGAATTTACAGAAAGCAAACAAGATCGTTTATTTTACGCCGCCGTTATCGTCCGAACTATACGAGCAGTCAAAAAAGCGTATACACCGTATCGGACAGGAAAGACCGTGCTTTTATTATCGGTTGATATGCAAAAACAGTGTTGAGGGTAAAATATATGAGACACTGGAAAAACGGCAAGATTACACTGAAAAATTATTTGCAAAGGGGTGATAAAATGGCTAAATTTTTTGTTGGTCTGTTCATGGGCGGCGTTGTCGGTTTTATGACCATGGCAATAATAACTATCGGTAAGGGCGGTGAGTAAATGCGGCGTTGTGAAGCGTGCAGAAACAGGGTTGATTTTAGACGTGTAAAAGTGTACATTGTCGAAAAGACCGAACCGCCGTTACGTCGACGGAAGATAACACAGTATTGCACCGACTGCGTGTATTGTGGATCTCGAATAATCTTAAAATCAAAGGACAGTGATATAAATGACAAGTGATATGAAACGTGCGTGTAAACAGATAATTGCACATTACGGAGATAGAGCGCAGCGACACATTTTGATCGAGGAATGCGCCGAACTGACGCAAGCCGTTATCAAATGCGAGCGCGGTTGTGACGGCGCGGACGATAATTTCATTGAAGAACTTGCAGACGTCACGATCATGATCGAACAGATGGTGCAAAGTTTATGTTTATACGATGTACAAAGATACAACGAAATGTTGAAACAGAAGATCGGCAGACAGTTAGAACGAATACAGCTTGAAAACACTGCACGTTGATTAACGCCGTTGTAGTTGTTAGGCGGTTAATAATATGTAAATAAGTGGTTATTAATTTGTAAACAGTTCAAGGTTGGTTCAACTTTAACACGCTAAAGTTGAACCGCTTCAAACGACGATATACCGTCATTTTTCGGGTATCGGTTCAAGGTTCAACGTTTTCTATTACTTATATATAGAATATATTATATTATATATTCTGATTTGTAAATTAGAATATATAATTGCATATATCTATATATAAGTAATAAGTAAATTATGTAGTACCCTTGAACCGCCGTCAAAATGACGAACGATTAAAAGCCGTATTTTCAAGGCTTTTTACATTTTTCAAGCGGTTCAAGGTGCGGTTCAAGATAAATATTTGTGTGATTTGTCAATTGTAATAGTAGTTCATTTAATATATTATATTGATATATTATATTGACGAAAGAAGTGTTTGCAATGACAAAATTAAAACGAATGAGGATTGAAAAGGGTTTAAGACAAATTGATATAACAGCGCGTTGCGGTTTGGCACAATCGCAGTATGTAAACTACGAAAAATATTTTGACGCTGAAAACCTAACGTTGAAAACACTATGCAAAATTGCAAAGGGTCTCGATGTGAAATTATGGGATATAATCGACGATCAAGATATTATTGGAAAACTGCACGCGGTTAACAACTATGAAACGGGATTTTTCCTTGATGGTGATCGCTCGCCGCTTGCGGAAATCAGAGAGATCAGTGAAATCACCCAAACACAAATTGCTAATTTGACTAGGGTTTCACAGTCTCAAATATCCAAATGGGAACGTTACGGCATGGACGCGGCAAAGATGATGAATTTTATCGATGTTGCAAAAGCATTACACGTCAATTTGCGTTTACTGATATGGGACGAGGATTTACAAACACTATACGACGAGGTAACATAAATATGACAGCTAAAGAAGTTATTGAAATGACCGCAGAGAAAACGGCAGAGAAAACAGCCCGTGCGGTTGTGTCGGAAATGAAACGGGCAGGACTGACCAAAGAAAACAGGTTAGGGAGTTTTAAGAAAACCGAACGAATATTATACGAGTTTGCCGAATGGAGAAATGACGAAGAAATGACCGAAAGCACTAAACGGTTTTGTGATCTGATACAGCGAGCATTGAAACGAGTGCAGACCGACCCATATTATGAGTTAATCGGATTGAAATACTTTGAGGGTTGGACGCATGAACGGATAGCCGAATATTTCGGCGTTGATGTTAGTGTGATAAGCAAACGCCGAACAAAATTGATAAATCGACTCAGACCAATAATTTTCAGTGATGATTTTATCCGCGAACTGTTTGAAGAGTGACGAGAAAAATAAAATATGATGTAAAACGCGCGTTAATGGGTCTAGCAAGCCCACTGACGCGCTTTATTTATGCAAGAGGGTAATTTTAAGGGTAAATTTTACGGGCGTTATACGGGCAATTCCGTGCGTTTTAGAGGGTATGCACATTTTCAGCACATTTAAGGCACATTTTATAGCGTGGTTTTTAATGTGGCGGGGTAGTATAATATGGGCGTAGGGTGCATGGTATGTTCTCTTGTTTTCCTTTCGGGTAGTTGCCCCGTCAATTGGGGCGGGGCAATAATTTTATTCAATACCGTGTAGACAAGAGGTTAAGTCAACGGGCTTTGACCCCGTGAACATGGTTCAAATCCAATCGCGGTAATTTTAAATGATAATTTGGTGATCTAATGCAGAGTGAAATAATTGTTGCCGCGGTATCTTTGGCGGGTACATTTTTTGGAAGTTTTGGTGGTATGAAATTAATGTCATATCGTATAGAGCAACTAGAAAAGAAAGTCGACAAACATAATCATTTTGCAGAACGTGTTCCGATCCTGGAAGAGCAAATGAAAGTTGCAAATCACAGGATATCAGATTTAGAACAATTTGAGCGTGAAAGCGAGTTGGTAAAACATGAAAAATAAAATAGCGGGATTACTAACCGTGAAAAGTTTGGTAACTCTCACATTGACCGTTGTTTTTTGCGTTTTGGCAATTCGCGGTGATATCAGCGGAGATAAATTTTTAACTATTTTCACCGTTGTTATATCGTTCTATTTCGGCACAAAGCACGAGCAGAATAATAATAAAATGAAATGAGGGAGTGACGAACACATGATACACGGCATAGACGTGTCGCAGTGGCAGGGTGGAAACATCGATTTTAATAAGGTCAAGGCGGCAGGAATTGATTTTGTAATTATCCGCGCGGGATATGGTAAGCACATATCACAGAAAGACCCGCAGTTTGAAAGCAATTACGCAAGAGCAAAGGCGGCGGGACTGAATGTCGGCGTATATTGGTACAGTTACGCGAACAGTATAGCGGACGCAAAGACCGAAGCTGCTGTATGCCTTGAAGTTATCAAGGGTAAGAAGTTTGAATACCCGATATATTTTGACCTTGAAGAACGTTCACAGTTTAACAAGGGGCGTGCATTTTGTTCGTCGCTTGTAACTGCATTTTGCAGCGAGCTTGAAAAGGCGGGATATTTCGCAGGACTGTATATTTCCCGTTCGCCACTCGAGCAGTATATAACTAGTGAAGTCGCTAAGAAATACACACTTTGGATCGCAGAGTATGGTGGTAAGCTGAATTATTCGGGCAATTACGACATTTGGCAGAATAGCAGCACATGGAGAGTTAATGGTGTAGTGGGTAACGTAGATCATGATTATTCATATACCGATTTCCCGTCAATCATCAAAAAGGGCGGCTATAACGGCTATAAGAAATCAAACTGCAAGCCTGACGGTGAGGACAAGAAGAAAACAGAACCGAAAAAGGGCAGTAAGAAAAATCCCATTTGGCATATCGTGAAAAAGGGTGATACCCTTTTAGCGATCGCGGCAAAGTATGAAACGACAGTTGCAAAGATCGTAAAGGATAACAATATCAAAAATCCTGACTTAATTTATGCGGGTCAGAAACTTAAAATCAAGTAAATTCCCTTTTTTTAATCAAGGAGTTGAAAACATGGCAAAACGGGGACGAAAAAGCGTATACGAAACGCACATAGAACCCCGATTTTCCGAGATTTCTAAGTGGTTGGAGAACGGGGCAACTGAAAAACAAATCTATGAGAATTTAGGTGTTTCGCGGAACGCTTTTTACAAGTACAAAAAGGATAAAAAAGAATTTTATGAACTTTTAAAAAACGGACGGAAATCGCTTGTTTTACAATTACGCGGGGCGTTGGTTAAAAAGGCGTTAGGGTTTGAATACACCGAAACAAAGAAGTATTCAAAACGTGATTCTGACGGGAACGTTTCGCAGTATGTCGAGGAAACCACAAAGACCGCGTTGCCCGACGTAGCGGCGTTAAACCTGTGCTTGAAAAACTATGATTCCGATGAATGGGCGAATGATCCTCAATTATTAAGGATCAAGGAAAAGGAACTTGAACTGAAACGGGAGATCGCCGACCGCGATAATTGGTGACAGAAAGGGTGTTTATTATGAGCGATACGAATTATTGTGTTAAGGGCAACAAATGCTTCACGCCGTTGACGGATATCATAAGCGGAATGTTACCTGCACATATTGAGATCATCGACAAAACAAAGACGCTCGAGGAACTGTTTAACACACTGACAGACGGCGTAACGATGTACACTGTACGCAATAACGCCGATACAACAATATACCCTATTATTGCAAGCAGTACCGACCGCGACGATAACGGCGCAATCGTTACACTGACAAAGATACAGGGTGACGGAATGTTTGGCGTTGGCGTGTTTACGTTTGAGTACGAGGGCGCGTTATATATCAATCACATATACAGCGGGCGCGATGGTATTATCACAAGCGGGTGGTATCAGATAACAACGACCGCAGTAAATAACGGGCAGTAACGCGGAGTATGAGCCTTACAAAATTACAGGCATTTTACAAGTCAAGACGTTGGGAAAACTTTGTGCAAGGTCTGAAACTTGAACGTGTGGACGCGAACGGATTTGTAATGTGCGAGCACTGCGGGAAACCGATTGTTAAAGCGTATGACTGTATCGGACACCATATCGAGGAATTAACGGAAAATAACGTTGATGATGTGATGATATCGCTTAACCCTGATAATGTTAAGCTAGTGCATTTTCGCTGTCATAACGAGATTCACAAACGCTTTGGGTATGCCGAAAGACTGATACAAACAGTGTATCTAGTATACGGTGCACCGTGCAGCGGTAAGACAACATGGGTCAATGAAGTAGCTGAAAGCAATGATCTGATACTAGACATTGACAGGCTATGGAATGCGGTACGCGCTGAGAAGTGCGGACAGTATGACAAGCCGAACGTGATAAAAAGCAACGTATTTGCGTTGCGTGATTGTCTGCTTGACACAATAAGGGTTAGGCGGGGCAAATGGCGAAATGCGTATATCATAGGTGGATACCCGTTACAGGGAGAGCGCGAGCGTTTGGCTGACAGAGTGGGCGCGGACAAAATTATTTTTGTTGATACGCCTAAAGAAGTTTGTTTGGAGAGGGCAAAACTCAAAACTGACGCGTGGACGGACTATGTTAACGATTGGTTCACAAAGTACACCCCCCCTATCGAAAATTAAAATTTTTGCTTGGGGAC
>Ga0326514_10000266_pt1 | contig 35353 bp, 50 predicted proteins | sample 3_2548_0518_D_FD_203653 | JGI IMG/M metagenome (GOLD analysis project Ga0326514, IMG submission 203653) | Bovine rumen microbial communities from UC Davis, California, United States - 3_2548_0518 | ecosystem: Host-associated > Mammals > Digestive system > Stomach > Rumen | place: USA... | reverse complement strand
GAACAGAAGCCAAAGAGGGAAACCAACTCTTTGAGATCAACTACCTGGGAAACAAGGAACAGCTGACGCTTGAGCAGATGACCGAACTCGCTCAGAAAGGCCGCGACTATGACCATGTGCGTCAGGAGCGCGACAAACTGAAAGGCGAGAGCGGACGGCAGCTCGACTTTTTGAAGAAGCTTGCAGACAAGGCAGGCGTGAGCGTAGAAGAGCAGATGGACCTGACGGAAGCCATGTGGCTTGTGGACGAGGAAGCTGCAAAAGGAAACACGATTTCTGAAGCAGAGGCCCTGTTGCGGATTCAGCACGGGCGTGAAAAGGCCCCGGAAACCGTCGAAAAAGCAGGCGGCCAGTCTGAAGTCCCGAATGGTTTCAACGAGCAGATAGACCGGTTCCTGAAGGTTTACCCGGATGTCACGGGGGATCAGATCCCGCAGGAAGTCTGGGACGAGACCAAGAGAAACGGTGGCGACCTGCTGGTAGCGTATCAGGGCTACATGATCAAGACGCTCAAAGCCGAGAATGCCAAGGTAAAACAGACCGAACAAAACAACAAAAATTCTAAGAGGAGTACCGGCTCACTCAACAGCGCTGGTGCGAATCGCAAGAAAGATGCGTTTGATGAGGGCTGGGACTCCGACTAATACAGGAGTTGATTTTACATGGCGACTACCGGCTCTACTGGTACTATTAACCTCACGGAAAAAGCATCCCCCAAAGTTCTCGAACGGTTCAAAATCGGTTCCATGACCGAAGGACTGTTCTCTCACGAATATGAGTTCACCGGCGTCAAGACCCTGAAGGTCTACAGCATCGACACCATGGAAGTTCAGGACTACAACCCTGAACTGACCACTGGTGCGTCCCGCTTTGGTGCGCTGGTCAACGTCGGCGATACCGTGCAGGAGTTCACGGTAACTCAGGACAAGAGCTTCATCGGCACCATCGATGAGAGCTACAACACCAACCAGATGCAGATCAAGAAGGCTGGTCAGATTCTCAAGCGCCAGACTGATGAAGTTCTCATCCCGATGCTTGATAGGTACCGTCTCGCGGTTCTTGCTAACGCCTGCACTGAAGCCAACGTCAACCTCTTCACCGAGGCTGCTGCGAACTTCGCCAAGGACAAGATCATCGAGACCATCATGAACGCCAATGCTGCCCTCAGTGACCAGCTGGTTCCCGACACGGGCCGTGTCCTGTACATGACCTATGCCGATGCGGTCAAGATGAAGCTCGCCGATCAGGTTGTCGGTATCGACAAGCTTGGCGAGAAGGCCATCGTCAACGGCGTCATGGGCAAAGTTGACAAGTGCCAGGTCCGACTTGTCCCGGCTGGCTATCTGCCGACCAACGTAAAGATTCTCATCGTCAAGACCGGCGTGGCTCTTGCTCCGATGAAGATTCATTCCTACAAGGTGCATGACGGCGGTCACGTTCTCGACGGCAAGATCGTCACCGGACACCTGATGCACGACTGCTTCGTGCTGAAGAAAGGCCCGAAGAACGCGCAGGGTAATCAGACTGTGCGCGGTATCATGTGCATCAAGCAGAGCACGTAAACAAATAAAGCCCTCGGGAAACCGGGGGCTTTTCCCCTACAAGGAGGGAAAGAATGTTTGAAGTAACTGTAAATACCCGGCGTGCGGTCGTCGGGACGAAAGAACTGATTACAACCAGCTCTGCGGGGATTCAGGTCCAGTTCACGTTTTCGGAAGACTGGGACAGCCTCAGCAAGATTGCCATCTTCCGTAATGGAGACGACGCGAATCTGATCCCGGTTGCCGTGCCGAATTCGAACCTTGTCACGATCCCGGCGCAGAGCTGTTACGAAGAATATGTCGATGAGCCTATTTTCGTGGGCGTCTACGGAACAGACGGGCTGGGCGCGGTGATCATCCCGACGATCTGGGCCAGCCTTGGTGTGCTGAGGCCGGGCGCAGTCACCACGGATATCATCACTCCGGCTGAACCGACGCCGGACATGTGGGCGCAGATTCTTGCGATTGCCAACGAAGCTGCGGCGATTGCGGACGAGTGTGAGGCGAACGAAGAACTCAGAGTTGCAGCAGAACAGTTGAGGGCGGGCGCGGAAATAGCCAGAGCCAACGCCGAAGCGCTCCGGGCAGCTGCGGAAGATGCCAGAGCCGAGAACGAGAACCAGCGGCAAGGAGCGGAGACGCAGCGGCAGGCTGCGGAAGATGCAAGAGCGCAGGCAGAAGCCCTGAGGATTCAGGCGGAAGAGCTGCGGCAGGCGAACGAGACGAGCCGCGTGTCCGCAGAAAGCGACAGAGCTTCCGCCGAGCAGACGCGGCAGGCGAACGAAGCCACCAGAGCCAGCAACGAGGCGGCAAGAGTTACCACGGAGCAGAACAGAGCCAGCGCAGAAACTCAGAGGGCGAGCGCCGAATCTTCCAGAGTGACGGAAGAGACTTCGAGAGTCAGTGCCGAGTCGTCCCGCGCAACTGCGGAACAGGACCGGGCCAGCGCCGAGACCGCCAGAGCTTCTGCGGAGTCCCAGAGAGTGACGGCAGAGAACAACAGAGTCTCCGCCGAACAGAACAGGGTTAACGCAGAAGACGAAAGAGTGCAGGCCGAGACTGACAGAGCCGCCGAGTTTGCGAACTGGGAAAGCAACATCGCCAGCAAAGTCCCGAATACCAGAACCGTTAACGGGAAAGCACTGTCGACGGACATTACACTCGATGCCGGGGACATCGGATATGACGATTCCGAGACCTATCAGGCCGGTTCTGTGGGGGCAGAGCTACAAGAGCAAACTCGCCAATTAAGTGACTTGGAGGAAAACCAGATTCCTGAGTTAAAGAGCGCCTTGGTTAATCAAGGAATACGCTTTTTCCCGGACGCGATGAAGGCTGATGTGTGCGATTATGCCGTTGTTGCTCCTACACAGAAAGATGATAATTGCAGATATGGCGCACAGGGTGATTTAATAACCGGAGCAAATGGATACTGTGCAATAAAAGTCAATGTTTCTCCATATGACCAGATGTATATTACCGGGGCAAACGTTGGACATGACGGAACATTCCGTGTGAAACTAATGAGCGGCGATACAGTATCGGACACTCTTGGAGTTGGGGATGATTACACGCCGAACTTCACGATCCCGGAGGGCGTTGATAATGTAAGATTCACTTGTACGTTAAATAACTATGCGAATTTGATTATTAAGCGCCTCGCGTATGATTCCATCGCCAGTAAATATTATGCCCAACAGCAAAAAACAAAGTCTGTAGTTCCATTTACAGATGTAATTATTACAGATAATTACCGCGTCGATGCGAATGGAGCACTTGTTTCTGCCACAGGATATTATGCCATTGAGTTTAATGTAATACCGGGCGAAAAGGTCACGTTCTTCAGGAGTCTTTTGGGCTATAACAGAACGTTCAGTATCGTTGTTATGAAAGACAGCTCTGTGCTATCTATCATTTCAAACAGCGGTATTGGGGCAACTTCCGGGAAATACACGCTGACTGTCCCGGCAACAGCAAACAAAATCAAAGCTACTGGTTCTCTTGGGAATAAGTATCCGTATAACATTTTCAAAGAATCTGTAATTGACGATAATGCGATTTCCGGGAACGGATATGCCAATAGCAACGGGCAGAAAACGTATATTGTCGGCAACAAGTTTTTCCCGACTGTTCAGAGTGCGTGTGACTTTGCGGATGCGAATGACATCATTTTTATCAAGTCCGGCACTTACAATGAAGCGGTTTCGATCTGGAACAAAAAACTGCATCTGATCGGCGAGAATAAAAACACGACAATTATCATCGAACACGTTGGTAATTACGCAAATCCTCCTCTGGAAATGAATATTGGCAGTCTATCGAACCTCACGTTGATAGAAGATGGCGCAAATGCGGCAAGCGATACGGCTGAAACGGGTAAACTTGGTGCTTACTGTCTTCACGTTGAGGCTATCAATCCGAATACAGAAGTTTTTGAGGTCGATAATTGCGTTTTCAAAAACACCATTCATGCGCCTTTAGGCTGTGGGTTGCAAGCAAATTACACAATTCGGTTCCGCAACTGTACATTTATCTGTGAGGCGGCTAATGAGGATTACGCACACGAGCGCGGTGCTTTTTACGTTCATACAGCGGTTACAACCAATCCTACAGGCCAGCATATTATCGCGGAAAACTGCGTTATGATGAGCGCAAACAATATAGTTGTTCTGATTGGAATCCCGTCAGGGGCAACAGGAAGTGCTGATTATCGTTTCAGCGGATGCACTATGTGGAGCGCAAAAAGAGGAATAGCGGATAATGCTGTTTTGTTCGACATAAACTCGACTGACGCAACTTTCACAAAGGTGCAGTCCTATGGCAATACAATTGCCGTGCTGAACAGTTAAAGGCCTACTTTAGTGACAAATCAGGCTGTCCAAATATCGGAGCTTGATTCTTAACAGCCCTCTCCGAGGCACAGCTTAAACTGCGGCGGCTCAGTTGTAGGAAGTTGGATATGCCCTTGAGGCATTGTCGGTGAAAGTCCAAATGCCAACGCGAGGAGGATTCCGGTCCGACTCTGATGAGTTATAACCGCCACCTTTTAAAACCTTTCAAAATCTTACAGGAGGGATGCCGTATGCTTATGGTTAAGATCATGATTTATATTGCCGTGGTATCGGCAGTCATCATTTTCTTCATGGGAGCTTCAGGAGGAGACGAGCCATGATCACACGTGAAGAATTGGAAGAATTCATAGAGGATATGATATGAGTTACCATCAGACTATTTACAATCTCCTGAGAGGATACGGGCTGTCTGAAGCCGGTGCGCTTGGAATGCTTGGCAACTGGGAGTGCGAAAGCGGCTGTGAACCGTATCGCGTTCAGGGTGATTATCAGGCAAGCCGAGCAATCAGCAAAGCTTACGTTAATGCCATCGTCAGCGGCGTATCTGACAGGGAACGGTTTGCCACTGATCAGAAGGGCTTTGGTTTGGCACAGTGGACATATCCACAGCGCAAGAGAAATCTGTGGGATGCATGGAAAACAAGCGGGCGCAAAATTGATTCTGCCGAGCTACAGGTTGAGTTTGCAATCTGTGAGCTTCAGAACGAACATCCCGGTTTGCTGTCATTCCTGAAGACCGCAGAAGCAATTTATGACTGCTGTAACCGTATCTGTCGGGAGTACGAAAGACCTGCTGTCAACAATGTTCAGGCGCGTTATGAGGCGGCACTGAGGATCAGAAAAGAGCTTGACCTGTCAGGTCAAACGGAAGTCAAACCAAGTCAAAGTGAAGTTAATCAAAGTCAATCCAAAGTTAATGAGGAACCAAAGCTTGAGACTTGGCCACCGAGGACCATTGATGAGCATTGTTCCGGCTGGCCGGAGGTCTGGCTGCTTCAGGCTTTGCTCAAATGCCGTGGATATAACGTGCTGGTTGACGGCATCTGGGGGAGCTTGCTGACGGATAAGGTCAAGCAGTTCCAACAGGAGCATGGCCTTGACGCAGACGGAGCAGTCGGCCCTATGAGCTGGGCCAAACTTTTGGAGCGGGGGTGATACCGATGCAGAATCTTGTAAAGAATCTTACACCGGCGCAGGCGACAGCGTTCGCGGCAATGCTCAGCTTTCTCGGCACCCTGATCGTCTGCCTGATTAACAACAGGGCGCAGCGGCTGAAGTTCACAGAAGAAATCAAAAAACGTGACATTGAGCGGGACAAAGCGGAAGCGGTCAGAGACGCCAAGCTGGAACAATGGATGAAGACCGTGGACAAGAAGCTGGACACACATAACGGGTATGCGGAGAAGTTCACGGCGTTCGGCGAAGACATTGCAGGAATCAAGGCGTCAATAGAATTCTTGAAGGAGAAGTAAGATGCGGCAGATTTATGTAGTCAACGCGGTGCAGATTGTGGTATCGGAAGCACACCCGGAGGGAGTGTTCTCCGTACTGCCGGGCTATCCGAAACAGTTTGACAGCAGGAACTACAACGCGACGGATGAGAACCCGGACGGGGATGCAGGCCGGGCGTATGAAGTGGCGAAGTCGGATTATCTCGCCGTGCTCTCCACGTTCTACGCATCCAAGAGCAGAGCGGTCGGCGCGTGCTCGATGGAAGACGCATACTGTAGGAAGCTGTTCCGGGGATCGGTCGGACTGATCCCGAACATGACACCGACGCCGGAACCGGAACCCGAACCGGAGCCTGAGCCGGAACCGGAAACCTGAGACAAAAGGAGAAGAGACATGAAAAAACATTTTATCGTTGTGGATGACACGGGATTCTTCAATGTGACCGCAGAGTCTGTTGAAGAGATCAGAGCAGAGTACGGTGCAGACTGCACCATCTATCAGGAGGTAGAGGATAATGGGTAAAGAGTTTTGGAAAGCCGCAGGCATTAGAGCCCTGCGCACGATCTGCCAGACGGCAGTGGCAACCATTGGAACGACTGCGGTTATCTCCGAAGTGGACTGGCTCACAGTCGGCAGCACCTCGCTGCTCTCCGGGATTCTCTCAATTCTTACCAGCATCGCGACGGGTCTGCCGGAGGTTTAAGCCATGGCGTTTGTCGGAGAAGTAAGAGCCGGTGACGTAACCGGCAGTATCGGTTCCACCCTCTACGGCGTGTGCGACACCCTCGCAAACGTCGCCGCGAAGCAGGTGGCAATCGAGGGGATTGACGCCCTGCTTCCGGGCCTGACGATCCACGTTAAGTTTACCAACAGCAATACGGCATCGAACCCGACGCTGACGATCCCGAGCACGGGAGTGGGAGCAATCCCGATCTACCGCTACGGTGCGACGAGACCGGGGACTGATGCCAGATCGTCATGGTACGCAGGGAGCGTCCTGTCCCTGACTTACTCGTTTGACGGGACAAACTACGGCTGGCAGATTAACGATTGGCAGTCGGACACGACCTACAGCAACGCGACAACCTCTGCCGCAGGCCTGATGAGCGCAACGGACAAGAGCAATCTCAACACCGTTGTCAACAAAAGAACGACATCGATGGTGTTCACCAACAAGAGCACATCCGGGTGGGCGTCAAACGGAACATACTCCAACTATCCATATAGGGCTTCGATTGCATGTTCCGGGATTACTGCAAACCACTTTGCGGAAGTCTGTTTCAACCCGAACGATGTTCTGAATTATGTTCTGGCGCCGGTGTGCCAGACGTATGCCGGAGGAGTATATGTGTGGGCGATGATTAATCCCGGCAAAGCGCTAAGCGGCATTACCGTGTTTGCGGTTCTGCCGGACAGGTGAGGTGACACATGGCTTATCAGACAACCGGAACAATTACCGGCATGGATGTTTTTCAGGCAGCAATCACGATCATGGACGAGCTGTCGGATGAGGGCAAGTACAAATACGAGGACACGGAAGAATACCGCAACCGGACGCTTGCGATCCTGAATATTCTTCAAGGCGAACTGTACCCATTCAGCGATACATACAAACTGAATCAGGAATGGGCAAGCGGACGCAGACCGGTTGCGGCAAGGCTTGAAGACCTCTACAGCGAGATCGACCTGGATGACTACTGCGCAGGGACGGTGCTTCCCTACGGACTCGCGGCACACCTGCTTCTCAACGAGGACCCGGCGACGGCGAACTACTGCCAGCAGCGGTATGATGAACTTAAGGCATCGCTCATGCGCGGGATGCCCGCAGAAAGCGAGGACATTGAGGACGTGTACGGGCCGAAAGGCGGCATCTATCCGTACAACGAGTTTTCGAGGTGGTGCTGACATGACAAAGAAGATCACACCGGAAACTCTGAAAAAGAAAGTAGACGAATACTTCAATGAGTGTGGGAATGCTGTGTTCCCGGACTACGCTGGAATGCTCCTTAGCCTCGGCCTCTTTGAGGACGAGGTTACGGAGCTTTGCGATGGAGATGACGCTACAGCTGCGAAGTATCGCAGAGTCTTTGACTATGCCAAGCTCAAGAGGAAAAGCTGGGCGGTCAGGGAGGCCGCTGTGGACAGCAAACGTGGCTCTATCCTGTTCAATCTCCTGAAGCAAGAAGAGAACGGAGGCTATACCAGCGCATCTGCGCCCAACAAGGGAAGCACGCTTCGCCTGATCTGGGACAGCGCAGGCGGTGCTGAAGCCTTCAAGTAGGTGATGCTATGGCAACTATTTCAGGCGCAAACAACGAGAAAATCTACAGCGTGAAAGGCTGGGGCGGGCTGAATGAATCCCCGGACGGGGACACCCGTCTGAAGCTGGGAGAAGCCGCGAAGATGGTCAACTGGAAAGTCACCAGAGACGGTAACCTCAAGCGCAGACCGGGCACGGAGTTCGTCGCGGGCCTCTGCACGGAATACACGATCAGCATCAGCCCGGACATTCAGGAGCTCTGTGAGATTCAGCCGGATGACACCTTCGCCATCTACCACGGCCTGTCGGCAACGGCGATCCCAGGCAAGGTCACGCTGTTCGGAACAGGCGCGGCAATCGAGCAGGGCGTCATGACATCGTACACCGCAGAGATCCAAAACGGCGCCCTGAACTACTCTGACCCGGAAACGGCGTCTATCGAGGGCGGCGTACTGAGCGTTGAAAACTCCTATGAAGAGATGACACGGGAGACGCTTCAAGAAGCTTTGGATGCTCTTGAATCAGGCGAATATCTCTATATCCTATACGACGAACTGCCCTATGCGCTAAATGCGAACTGTATCTACAGCGACGGTACGAACGATTTCCTCGGCGGTTACATCATTACGTCAAAACCGGTTACCGCCTCCCCAGTGCAGGGGCTGTGGCACGGACTGGTGCAGGGAAAGGAGATGCTTCTTGCGGCCTGCAACGGAAAGGTTTGGAGCCTCTACGACGCAGACCGGGATGTGATAATCCGGGAGCCACTCGGAAACATTGACACCAGCGGAAAAGTGACGTTCTTCCCCTTTGGCGGCAACGTCTACATTCTGGACGGGGATGACTACTACGTCTATGACGGCACGCTCCTGTCTGTGGTTGACGGGTACATCCCGATTGTGGCAAAGCAGCTGAGCCCGACGAGCGGGGAAACGACAGGAGAATACGTCAATTTGCTGATCCCGAACCGAAGGGTGTGGATCAGCCCGGATGGCACGAACCGGACATTCACAATGCCGGAGAAGCCAATGTTTTGGGACAACACATGCTATGTGCGCGATCTCAGCACAGGGGAGATTGTTCCGTCTTCCGATTACAGTTATAACAAGAATACGGCGGTAATCTCATTTTATACCGCACCGGCAAGAGGCGTCAATACTTATGAAATCTGCTACAGGGTCATGCGGGTCGCAGATTATGCGCCATTCCGCACACAGGTGACGCATAACCGGTTTGCTGAAATCTTCTCCGGGCCGACGGACAACATGGTGTTTCTGTACGGTGACGGGACGAACCGGGCTGTGTACAGCGGCATGGACGATGACGGGATGCCGAGAGCGGACTACTTCCCCGATCAGTATTCAGTCAACGTCGGAGACAGCAACACCCCGATTACCTCCATGATCCGCCACTACGGCGACCTCGTCTGCTACAAGCCGGATTCCACATGGGCGATCACCCAGAACGCAATGGAACTGGCCAGCGGGGATAACACGATTGCGATCTACTGCACTCCTGTCAACCGCGATAAGGGCAATTCCGCTCCCGGTCAGGTACGGCTTGTGGAGAATAACCCGGTTACATGTTCCGAACGGGAACTGTACCACTGGATCAATTCCAGCTACTACACGTCCACTCTCAGCAGGGACGAGCGGCAGGCGAGACGAATCAGCGACCGCATCCAGCAGAGCATCAAGGAGATCGACCTTCCAAAATGCTGCATGTGGGATGACAACGACGGGCAGGAATTCTATCTGTCTCAGAATAAGGTCACGCTTGTCTGGAACTATGTTGCGGATGCATGGTATCGATACGAAGGGATCGACGCCGTGTGCATGTGCAATTTCCGTGGGGAAGTCATCTACGGCACATCGGACGGCCTGATTGCGAAGCTGACCTACGACTCGATGGGCGACATGGGCTATCCGGTCAAGGCCGAATGGGTATCCGGTGCCATCGACTTCGGAGCGGCGAATATGCGGAAATACTCCTCCTCCATCTGGCTCGGGCTGAAACCGGAAGAGGGGACGAGCGTGGACGTGAAGCTCATCACCGACCGGAAAGACACCTTCAAGGAAAAGGTGGTCTCATCGGAGAAGGCAAAGGTGGCAGGCCAGCCTTTCTCTGTGAAGACGAAGCTCAAGGCGAAGAAGTTCGTGTTCTACCGCCTGCTCCTGTCGGTGGATGACAAGCAGAGGGCGGTCACGGTAACGGATGTGGAATTCCGGGTCAGACAGACCGGATACGCCAAGTGAGGTAAAACATGTTAGGTAAAGCAAACGGCGGCGGCATCATTGCAACTTTGAACGTGACTTGCCCGAATTCCAGCACAATCACTGCGACGAACGGGAACCTCACGTTTTCGGTAACGGGGAGGACAGCCGCATTCAAAATTCCCCGTACAGGGAACTGGACGGTCACGGCATCATGCAATGGCCTTTATGAACAGCAGACGGTAAGTGTGAGCGCGGGGCAGACGATCAACCGTTCGATGCTGTATACGCTCCACATCTTCTCCAACGGCACGTATGCCCACGGCTTTTCCAGCGGCTGGACAGGCTGGTACCAGAAATCCGGCGGCGGTGGCACAGAAAACTATGATCCGGTAACGAATGGATATGTTGAAGCGACAGCCCGGATTGTCCAGCATGAGACGCATGCGTATTCCAGTGGCTGGGTTAACCTGACCGGATATAGAACCGTGCGCTTTGTGATTGACGGGTACACAGGAACAAGAGGGCAGATCGGCAACGGCAAGGTTGAAGTCCAGATCCGGCAGACAGGGACAGCGTCTGTCGTGCAGACAACCGGAGATATCTGGGGCGGTGACCAAAGCTATTCCGAGACCCGCGACCTCGACGTATCATCCATCAATGCCGGCGTTTATTTTGAAATCGTGGCAAAAGAGTGGGAAGGTGAAGCGCAAATCAAGCTGCATGACATCTACCTTATCGCTTAACAGAGGTGAATTTGATGGCATCACTACAGGAAACATTCGCACAGCGGCAGAACGAATCTGCCGGGAAGATTAACAACCTTTACGACAAACAGGCCGAGACACAGGCGGCGGGGCTGAAGGCCGACTATGACCGCAACATGTCTGACGTTCAGGCAGAGGCAGACAAGATCGGACCTCAGTTCCAGGACCAGGCAAACACGCTGGCAGGGCAGTTTGAGCGGCAGAGACGCAACGCAAATCTCAGCGGGATGATCAGCGGCCTCGGCAGCGGAGCCGGACAGCAGCAGCAGAACGCAATACGCAATCAGTTCGTCGGCCAGTACGGAGCGCTCAGAGGCCAGGAGGCCGGAGCAATCAACGACATCAACCAGAAGAAGGCAAATCTCACGACCGCCTACAACAACGCACTGGTCGGGGCAAGAGCGGAGACGGACGCCAAACGGGACCAAGAACTTATCAAGAATTATGACGCGAACCGGAACTGGTACGAGACGCAGGCGCAGAACGCTACGAATTACGGTCAGTTCGGGAACCTTCAAGACATCTACGGTCAGGCTCAGGCGAACCAGATGCGAAACACATGGATTGCGCAAAACCCGGATGTGGCATTCCGCAGCGGCATGATCTCGGCAGATGATTACAAGAAGCTGACGGGGAAGGACGCGACAGCGGGCTACCAGTCCATCTATGGTTGAGGTAATAGTCAATGGCTGAAGAAGAGAAGAAAAACGTAGCGGTTGCAGCTCCTACAGCGGTCATGACAGCGCCGGAGATGAAAACGCAGGCAGCGGACGCGAACCAGTTCAGGCAGGCTTTCGATGCTCGTAAGCAGGGCGCTCAGAATAACATCAACAGCACGCTCGGCAGCTCCCTCAACACCCAAAAACAGGGCCTCACAGATACTTATAATCGGAATATGACCGCCCAGGATCAGGCAATGGCAACCGGCCAGCAGGCGTTTGACTTTGCCAAAGAGGACCTTGGTACGCAGGCAGCACGTACACAGCGGGGCATGGACAGCTATGCCGACGTGCGCGGTCTCAACCGGCAGGCAGGGTCTCAGCAGGCCCTGTCTCTCGGGCTGGGACGGTCTACAGCCACGGGCAGGCTTGCGCAGCAGCAACAGATGGCAGCACAGGAGAGCCAGAGACAGAAAGACCTGCTCAGGACAGACTACCAGAACCAGATTGCGAAGGCTGTGGCAGCGAACGACTACAAGACAGCTGCGGCTTTGCTGGATGACTTTAACAATCAGAACAACTGGCTGGATAAGAACGCAGCAGCTATGGCAAGCTTCGGCAACTTCATCGGGTATGAGCAGATGTACGGGCCGGATCAGGCGGCAGCTATGCGTCAGTTCTGGATTGGCTCTAATCCCGAACTTGCTTATAACACCGGCGTGATCGACCAGGAACGGTACAAGGCAATTACCGGCAGAGACGCCCCCGACTATGTGCCTCTCGCCCCGACAGGCGGTGGCTATGACTGGTGGGACCCGTATGCCGTAGGCGGAGTGGCAACAAATAGCAGTGGCGGTCTTACTGGTGGCGGCAGCGGTGGCGGTAATACCACTTCCCATTAACGGAGGTTAAGCATGGCGCAAGTAAAAGAGATTACGATATCTGGTGGCGGGAACAGCGGTTCCAGCGCTCCGGTAAATAATGCAGGCAGCGCAGCCAAGGCGAGCGCAAGCTCGGCAGGAAAGACGTCGACCAGCAGCGCAGCAGGTTCTTATTCAAAAAACGGAAGTTCGACTCAGAGCTCAAAGAGTATCAGCAAAGCGGCCTCGAACGCAAAGGCCGCTATTGCTGCCGGAGCAAGATATGCCTCGGCGAAAAATGCCGAGGCTTCTTCAAACGCACGTTTTGGCAGCGGAATTGGCAACAACGCGAAACCGGCATCTGGAACATTCTCTCAGCAGGGGACGCCCAAAAAAGTAGGAGTTTACGCAGGCGGCGGGCTTAATCCGTCCGCGTGGGGATCAAGCATGGTGTCTCCGTCTGTGAAAAGAGATGACTCGGCGCTTCAGAAAGCCATAGAGGATATCTCGCTGCCTGTCGATTACGAAGACAGGAACATTCATGCGATTGATCCTGGCAAAGACGCTGATGAGTCTTATCTTCAGAAGGCAGCGGAATTTAACATGGGTCGGCAGATTTGGGCGTACAACGACACGGCTAGTGCCCTTACCCGCGAGTATGCCAGCAACGAGGAACAGCTTGCAGATATCCTCGACCTGATGACCCATGCGCAGGTGTATTATAACGACGCCAGAAAAAACGATTACAAGTTCAACTTTAACGGAGAAGAGGTCTCTGCCGCTGATGAGTGGAAGAAACTCTACGATGAGCTTGAACGCCGCAGCGGCTGGCTGACGGATGTCGGCCAAGTTCAAGACCTGTTTACACGGTATCAGAACGGCGAAGATATCACGCTGGAAAATGTTGACACCATGACAGCGCGTGCTCAGGCACGTCTTGATAATCCATACAACGACGAAGACGCTGCCATGTGGCAGGGCGTCATTGGCGATCTCAATAATATCTGGGGCGGTGTTAACCGCAAGACGGCGCAGAACGTTCAGGGCCAGGTAGATGAACTTGGTGCGCAGCTCGAAGCAGCGAAGGACGCAGCGTTGGTAGCCGAGCAGAGCGAGAACGCCCTGAACTTCGCAGACGTTATTGTTTCTGATGCAGACCGTCAGATGATCAAAGAAAAGGCCGAGGAAGCCAGAGCCACTACGCAGGGCATCTATGACCAGCAGATGGCAGCGCAAGCTCAGCTTGATCAGCTCAACGCGGATTATCGCGCCCGGTTTATGACGCCTGAAGTTGAAGCGGCTCTCAGCAGGCTTAATCTCAAGAAGGGCGAACGCGATAAGGTCTACACGCAAATGATGCGCGAGATCAATGCAAACGTTACTGATCCATCACAGATTGTAACGCAAGACAGCCTTCGCGCCCGTGATCAGAAAACCGCAGATGATTGGAACAACGGTCTTGGATTCGCTGAGCAGTATTACAACTTACAAGACAGACTTATTGGCATTGGCAAGAGTTTTGCATTGAGAACGGCTGAGTCTGGTCTTAACCTCGCTGCTATGGGCGCACACGCCCTTGATTACGCCAGAGGTCTTGATAATGTCGATCAGGAAGCTCTTCAAGCACAGGGATATGCAACTGATGCGCCTATGCTTACTCCCAATATTACCGACCCAACAAAGGCTTATTCCGAACAGTTCAACGAAAACGGCGGTAATGGTGGCAGGCTCGCAAATGCAGCTGACACAATCGAAAATGTAGCTGACAAAATCGGCCAGGATGCTCAAGCTGAGTTGGCAAAAGTGAAACAAGGGCTGTCTAAAGGCGGGCAGTTCATGGTCGATCTTGGCTCCACTGCGCTTGATATGGGTCTTGATGCTATCACAGGCGGTGGCCTTACCACAATGTTCGCCCGTGTCGCAGGGCAGGGAATCGGAGAAGCAAGAAGAGCTGGCGCTACTGCCGGAGAGCAGTTTCTGTATGGCCTTTCAAACGCTTCGATTGAAGTAATGACAGAGAAGCTGACTGATGGTGTTGGCTTCCTCTACGGCAAAGGCGTCTCGACTGACGTTGTAGAGAAAGCAATTTCCCGATTGGCGTCTTCTGATGCTGGTGCGAACTTCTTGAGGCTTCTTGCCGGGGCAGTTGGCGAAGGTGGAGAAGAAGTCATCTCCGATCTTCTCAACCCATTCACACAGTGGATCATTGATGAGAATGCCAGAGACAATCGTACGGTTGACATTGACCTGTCTGAAATGCTCTATGACTTCCTGCTTGGCGGTGCTATGGGCCTGCTGGGGCAGGGCGTTGAAGTTGCCCGTGGTCCCCGTGGTCAGTATGCCGCAAAGAACGCAGAGATCAGACAGAATGACGCAGAGATTCTTGAGAAAGCTGAGAATGCCGAAGCAACCGGCAAACAGCTTACCAGAGGCGAGCTGAAAGACCTTGAGGCGGCTCAGGCTCGTCAGGAACAGACGCAGATCAAAGGCGGGCTCTGGGTTAACCCGAACGGCAGCATCTCCACGGTCAGGAAAGGTGCCAATCGTCACGACACAGCAACAAATGTTCTTTCTGATAACTTCGAGAACGCAGGCTATGTCAACTCTACCAACGCTGATGAAGACTACAATGTGGCTACGACCGGTGCAGAGACCAGGGTGCCCAGCTCCGATGCAGAAGCTCTCGCACAGAATGAAGCTCCTGAAGAGCGACCGGCAGATCGCACCGGTGAAGAAGAACTTCAGTACGAAGACGAACAAAACCAGCGCGATCTCGAAAACGAGGAACTTCAGCGCTGGGGAGGCCAAACAGACCCCAAAACCGGCGAGCCCGTTATAGCCTCAGAAACGGCCACAGGAGCGCGGGCAGAGCCTACCCAAGCAAACACTCATGAGAATACCCAGCCGTCGGTTAAACTCGAAGGAAACGAGCGAGGCGAGACCGTAACGTCCGAAGAAGCAAAAGCGGACGCAAAAGAGGTTGTCGGGAAGCTTCAGAACGCGGTTGCACAGGGCAGACTCAACATGAAAGAATCGGTGAGCAATGTCAAGGCTTCCGAGTTCCAGAAGGTTGAAGGCCAGTCTCTGGTGGAGCGTGTCAGCAACTTTTTCAAAGGCCTTGGAAACAAGGTAAAGAGCGCTGCGCTCGGCGGGCAGGAAGTTATTCTTGATGAGCGCGGAGTGAAGAGCGATATTGCCCACGGACTCGGCAAGGCCAAGGCTGCTACATTCGCAGCTGTCCCGGATGTCATTGCCAACGGCAAGATTATTGATACGCAAAAGAACTGGAAGGGAAGAGGCTATGACACACAGGTCATTGCCGGGCGAATCTCTATTGACGGCAAGGGCGCATACGTCGCTTGCGTCGTAACATCTGTAGTTGAAGATGGGAAAAACCGCTTCTATCTCCACGAAGTTGTAGACGCCAACGGAAACCTGATCTATAGCTTCGACAGCATGAATAAAAACACCCCGGCTGCTAACATCAAGACCGGGGTAGCCGAAAACGGCATTACCGGAGTAGCAACCGGGGATGCTTCAAGTATAGCACAGACTGCGAAAAATGGCAATACTACCTCGACAGCCGTCAGAGATGATGGTACAATAGGTGTACAAACTCAAGAAGGGAGTGAAAACAATGGATCAGGATTGGACGATTCCTCCGTACACGGAAGAGGACGAGGAGTGGGACAAGAAAACGAGAGAAAATCTGCCACCACCGGAGACAATGGATTGGTTTCGCGACTTGTTTCCAGAAGCCCAAGATTCACAGGAGAAACCGCAAAAGCAGACAAAGCAACATGGGTGAAGGCAGCTGAAGCCGTTGAACGGGCAGGAGGCAAAGTTCTTGCTCAAAAGGAACTAAGCCCTACTCAGCGGTATACAGCGAAAGCCTTTAAAGCTATTACCGGTAAGCCAATGACTTATTATGACGCGTCCGGCATGGGAGACTCTGTGCAGGTCGGATCGGTTATCCATGGCAGTCCGAACGCCGGAGCTTTTGTCGCTATTAATCATCCTCGGTTACGGCGGCTCAATGGCAAGGTTGTTAACGGCCCCGGAACGGCATCGCTTCATGAGTCCTGTCACCTCAAGTGGGCAGACCTTGGATCAATGTCGAGGAAGTTCTTTATCCGAAATGCTGTCCGGGCATCTGGTATTTCTGCTGAAGAATTCAACGGAATAATGGGCAGCGTTTATCGGACATACGGGTTCAAATACAGCGCGCAGGCCGGAGCGCTTGAACAGCTTGGTGTAAAGACAGCTGAAGAATGGAAAAAGCTTGGTCTACCCGAAATGGTCAGCAAGCTGCGTTCAATCCCGGATGACGTTCGAGCAGGCATTTACGAAAAGATGTATGAAGAACTTGCGAACTTCTCCATTTGCGAAGATGCAAGGTTTATCAACACGCCTGGGTTTGACAAACTCGCAACGGCTATGCAGACCACCGCAGTTGAGTCTGGACTCATTACACAAAAAGATCTCAGCAAAGGCCTCCGGCTGGCTGCGCGTTTGGATAAGCAGGCAATCATGGGCAAGGAGTCAACCGATGCTTTTGCAGAAATGAAAGCTAATGCAAAACCAATCAGCGAGTTTGATCCCAGAGAAGGATTTGAAATGTACGAGCTGCCGTATGAAGATGATGACCGAAAAAAAAGCCTTATTGCCGTTAGGAATACTTCCGTGCCATCGGCCATCAGGGCTATTGTTGACGGTGGGCTTGCCATGCCGAGTATTGCTATTACGAAGAGTTCACGAGGCTATAGTAACTTTGGTAATGTCAGCATCATCTTTAGGTCTGATACAATTGACCCAAGCAAGAACAGCGCAAATAATGTGTATAGTGTAGATTCATATACGCCAACATATCCTGCAATTGCAACAAGTTTTATTGGAAACACTGAAGGTGCCGAAGAGTATTTTAATAAACTTGCGGACAAAATAATGCCAAATGCGGCTAAGACTGACAATACAGCCAGGAAAGTTCTTAATGGCCAGCTTGAAACATTTGAAGGGATTATCCCGAGAATTAAGGCAGCAATAGCTGCTGATGCGGGGTACGACAAAGATGCATTAATTGATTTTGGGAAACAAGAGATAAAAAAACTTGATAGGATTAATCAGGAGTTAAATAAAGCTTTTGGGTTTGAACAAAAAAAGAATCTCAAGGTCAATAATATAAATCATAAAATTTCTATTATAGACGCAGACACTGGCGAAGTTTATTTAGAAGCCTTAATGTATCTTGATACGACAGATGAGTTTAGGTCTTTAGTTTTTAGTGAAGATACACGGGAAACTCAAGGAAAAGTTGTCGAGAAATTCGCGAAAGAATATGGGTCAAATAAGGAAGCCGCAGATGCATTGTATGAAGCAGCTGAGCTTAGCGATATCGCATCGGAGCTAAACAATTCAAATGGGAAATTTGCCAACCTTTTGGATTTGGTTGTCCCTGATATTGCAGTAAAGCCTTGGGCAGACACGTTTATAAGCAAGTTTGGAGAACGAAAAAAAGTATTAATACAGGACGAAGAACGACGAGATGTAACGTTGAGAAATGCACTTGATCTTATGCGGAAACAAAAAAGGCGAGGCGGTAATATCGAGTCCTTTGGAGTGTCTGTTGAAGGCCTCCATCCAATACTTGGTCATTGGTTCGGGTCGTTTGATGAACTAAAATCCAATGAAGGCATTTTATCAAAGACAAGAGATCACAATTATGATGCATATAACGATGCTGAAGAATCGCTTAATATTTTGAAGGAAACCCTTGAAGATGGGTATGAAGGTGGAAACCCGAATTATCCAACGCCAAATGCGGATTTATTCATTTTTGATTTGGCAAATCGGCTGGAACCAAGAAAAGGTGTTCGTGATACATCAGATAAAGATTTGCGTAGTTATATTGTTGACGCTCTTTTTAAAAGTGGTTGGAAACAAACTGGAAAAGATTCGGCTAACATAGTAGCAGAAGACATTCTTGATGTTTTCAAGGAAATAGCAGATTTACCAACGGGGTATTTTGAGGCAAAACCGGATAGAATCGTATCTAAGAACGAATATGCCCTGTTTCTTATTCCTAATGCTGATAATTCGTATTATGAAGGTGTAGATGCAGATGCCGAGGAAATCCAAAGGTTAAAAGAACTTTGCGCTGAGAACGGGATTCCGTATATCGAATACAACGATGAAGAGTCCCGAGCACAGATCATGGCAAATGATCTTGGCGAATATCTCTTTGAAGAACCTTACATAGAAGACGAAGCAGAGACGCAGCCAAACGCTCAGCAAACAGGCCGTACTCCCGGCAGAGTCAAGCAGTCTCAGTCAGCGTTTGAGCAGGACGTAGCTACTAAGGGCGAACGTGCGAACACTGACACAGCGATGGGCGAAGCCGAGTTCCTGTCCAGAACCAACGAGGCGCGATCTCGGACAGCAGATGCGCTCACTGATACGCATGAGAAAGCCGATGCCCAGGTTCAGCGCCTGCTTCAGGAAGATTACGTCTGGAACGACGATGACGTCGTAATCGCGCAGAAGGTCATGTTCGACATGGTGAAGGCCATCCGCGACTACCAGCTGAAGAAGACCTCGAAGATGAAGCCCGAAGCGTTCAAGCGGATGACTGAGCAATACAACCAGCTGATGACGAAGCATCAGGAGAAGCTGTCGAAGGCCGGTCAGGAACTTCAGGCAAACTACATGTTCTCCACCGGGGACAAGATCGTAATGAAGGCCGCTCAGACCTTCCTTGGCTTCACCAAAGACGGACGTTTCGCAGGAGCTTCCGTCAACGCGAAGAACGCCAAAATCTACGCAGGTATTGAAGAAGCTTCTAAGCGCATCCAGAAAGCAGTTGATACAGAAGATGTGCAGGGTCTTGCCAAAATCTGCAAGGACATCTCGGACATTCGCAACGTCAAGAAGATGTTCGGGCCTCTGGGCGGGTACGCAAGCGAGATGGAGAGCCGGGTGCTGGATAAGATTGCCAAGGGCGAGAATGCAGCAGAGAACCTTGAGAACCTGGCTTATGGCAACCTGAATGCGATCTGCGATGATGTACAGCCCTACAAAGCCCTGAACGCAGCAAAGACCATCAGGGTTATGAACATGCTGTCCAACACCGCGACGATTGTGAACAACCTTGCCAATAACTTTGCGCAGGGTGCCGTTAACAGAAGCATTGTCAACCAAGCGTTCAACAGCCTCGCAGCGAAGCCCTTCGCAGCGCTCACCGGTCAGAATGTTCTGTCTCAGACTGCCAGAGGAAAAGATGCACGGCAGGCTGTACGCAACGCGAAGATGGAAGCGCTTGAGACGGCTACGCTCATGCAGATGTACGGGATTACCGAAGAGAACGGCAGGCTGGAACTGAACGACAGAGGCATGTTCAACCCGAACATCAATCCGTTTGAGCAGACAATGAGCCTGTACAAGTTCCTCACCGGCATGGGCGTAGAAGCGACCGATAAGATGCAGGCGGCAGGGATTCTGAAGTCCATGGAGCTTGGCATTGACGCGGACATCAAAGCCGGGAAGATCGACGCGCATACCAAAGAACAGCGGATGCAGGAGGCACGGCACGAAGTCAACCGCCTGTTGTACAAGGACGATAACTCAACCACGGCGCTGGTTCAGCACATTCGTGACTTTCTCAACAAGTGGTCGGTCGGCAATGACAGGATCGGTACAATCGGCGTGGGTGACATCACAATGGCATTCGCGAAGATTCCTGCCAACGTCGTGCGGGCAAGGCTGGCGATGACGCCGGAGGGTGCACTGCTTCAGGTGGCGCAGTATGCCAAGGGCGTGAACAAGGCCAAGCGGATGCACGCAGAAGTCCTCGCAAAAGGCATTGTGGAGGCGTATCAGGAACAGATCAACGAGCAGAACGAGAACCTTCAGGATGCCTACAAGATGGAGTGGAGCCCGGAAAGAGACAAGGCGATTCGGAAGGCTCAGAATGAGCTGGCACGGATCAACAAGATGATGTGGACTGAAGCTCAGAACGTCTGCCGTGGCAGTGTGTACAGGAACCTCAGTTCGATTGCAGGGAACTACAATGAGAACATGATGTTCAACGAGGCTGTGGAACGAGCCGGGTACATGAACGCGAAAGAGATGTCTCAGTTTGAGGCAGCTCAGCTCAGCCGGAAGATCGGCAGGGCGGCAACGTCTGCCGGTATGATGGTGTTAGGGTCTGTCCTCAGAGCAGCCGGTGCGCTCAGAGACTTTGACCAGGAGCCGGATGACGAGCTTCGGAAGATGAACAGCGACAAGGGCTACCGCGGGCTGATGATGAACCTCTCGGCAATCGGCAGGAAAAACCACGAGTGGAAAGACGGAGACCTGATCCTCGACGGAGAGTTCCTTGAGGTCATTGCAATGCCTCTGACCATCGGAGCTACCGCAGCGGAAGCAGCGGCAACGGCGCAGGATGCGAAGGCGTGGAGCTGGCTCAAGTCTATGGCAGGCAACGGCATCGCCAAAACCTTTGAGGCAGTGGGTGATATTCCGGGTATGGCTGATGCGATCAACATGTACGAGAGCCTGACCAGCGCATACAACACGGACTATGACGAGAAGGTTTCCAGACTCGGCGCAGGTTTACTTCAGTATGCAGCGAACACAGTACCAAGCTTCTTTATGCCAAACTCCATCTCGCAGGCGACTGCGGGTATCGACAACAAGGTCAGAGACGTCTATGCCGCAGACAGTGCCTGGGGACAGGCTGCGAACATTTTCAAGAACAAGTTCCCTGGGCTGCGGAACACGATCCCTGTTTCCGTGGACGTCTGGGGCAATGAGCGGACGTACGGTGAAGGCCTCTGGGGTGCGGTGAACAAGATGCTGCTTCCCGGTGACGTTCAGGTCTACCGCAAGAACAAGTATGAAGCTGAGATTGAGCGGATGGTGAAGGCCGGATACGGCAACACCACACCCAAGACCACGGTCAACAGCTCGTTCGAGGTAGGGGACGAGAAGTACACTATGACAGCGCAGGAGAAGCTGGACTTCAAAGCTGCGAGAAACAGCCAGCAGCGGGAGCTCTTCGAGGCTTTCATGGACAGCGATTACTACAAGCAGCTGAATGATGCAGAGCGTATGAAGGTATTCCAGTCTCTCAAAACCAGCGCTGAGCGTGATGCCAAGCAGGATATGCTCAACGGACGCCAGCTGGATGTGCAGATCACCCGGGACAAGTGGGAGACTGAACTGGCGGATGTGAATGATCAGATTCAGTTCCTCGCAGCGAAGCAGATGGCAAACAATGTGCTTGACCGTGATGCTGAGGATATGGACTATGCTGCGGTGGATGAATACCTGACCGGAGCATATAAAGCTCTGGATGAGACGCAGCGTGGTCTGCTGGACTCTTCGTTCTCACGGCTGGACGATATGTTTGAAGCCAAGGACAGTTACGGAATCGGCAGCGAGATGTTCAACACCGGCTATGGCATTTACAAGGACTACATGTCCGATGAAGGCCGGGCGAGAGTGCAGGGCGGGTACAAGGATTGGGAAGGCTCCCAGATGTACACCGATATTGCCAAAGCAACCGGTGCAAGCGAGAAGCAGATGGACTTCTTCGAGAAGAAGTTCGTCCTATACAACAACAATGCTGTCGTGCCGGAGAAGTACAACGAGTTCGTTGACTCCGGTTGGAGCAGAGACTCGGCTCAGTCGATGGTGAAAGCAGTCGCTGATCTTACGCCAACGAATGGACGAAAGACCGTGTCGTACAAGCAGAGACTAACAGCGATTGCAACCACCAAAGGGCTGACGGAAACTCAGCGCTGGGAAGCATTCTTCGAGTATTGCCCCAGCAGCTATACCAGCGTGATTAAATCCATGAGCCGGTATAAATCTAACGGGTTCAGCTACGAAAAGGCACTGAAGGCGGCTAAAAAGTGGGACGCCTGACCACATAACAAAATCCCCCTCAATCCGAGGGGGATTCTTCTACTTCGCCTGGAAGGGCTTCGATAGGGATTTTGCTAAGAGGAAAAGCAAATCTCCGATCTGGCTCAGACACGGTGTCGATTATAAGCACCTTCTCGCCAGCAAGAGTTAATTCGGCAATGGCCGTATCCAGCACATCTTTTTTTAGGCTCACTTCTCCTCCACGATCTGGTATCCGTCAAGTAGCTGGTCGTATATGTGGCTGTTGAATTCGTCTTCAATAACGTTCATACCGGTTGAATTTAACCATTTCTCCGCGCACTTGATGGTAAATGCGAAAGCCCTCATGTGATCGAGCACATCGTGTAAACCGCAAAGGTGGTAATAAGTGTCGATTTCAGATTCATCATTAGTACAATCTTCTCCGTGAAACCACCAATGAGAGCAACCATCGAATTTAATATAGTTATTGCTATGGAATAACCATTCACAAACCGAACGGTCATCTAAGCTCCAACTGACGGCAATAAACGTACGCCCCTCAAACCAACTCTTCTCTGCTACTTCGCACTTCATGGCGCAGTAACCATCTTGACCTATGAGAATATACTTCACTTCTCGTCCACCTTTCTGTATGTTTTCCAGCTCCCGCTTCGGCCTGACCTGCACTTTTGAATTGCCGTGACAACATACTGGTTTGCATGTGCTTCGGCCAGCTGCTTCTTGTTCTTCTGCCGGTTCTGCTGATAGAACGCCAGGTACTTCTCACAGTCTGAGTGGCAGCCAAGGCGGCGTTTCTCGCAGTCCTTACACGGGTTTATCATCTTGGTTTGGCTCAATGAATGCACGCCAACACGGGAAACAAATCTGATATACTCTCCCGTTCATGCTGTAATTAGCGAGCTCGTAGTTAGCGTAATTTTTGCTAGACGTGCTGACATCAAGCCAATTTTCTATAATGGCTCCACATTTGTCGCACTTAAAAACAATCATTCGTTTCCCTCCTCAAAAAATTCAAAGTGGCAGCTATAGCAATGCCGGTATCGCTTCCCGTTATGCTCTCGAACTTCAGACAAAGCACCGCCGCACCGGCACCGCATCGGCTCCCATCGGTTGCAAGCAGCGCCGTCATGATCCCAAGGGCAGTCATCGTTTGAGCAATTATTACATGATCTCCAATCACCCATCCTTTACCTCCTGCCTCAGCCAGTCCAGCCACTTTTCAGGAGGCCAGCCACCCCCACAAGTGAGCGCGAATGATTCAATGCCGCTGATCTTCTTAGCCAGCTCTTCATCCGTCATAGAACGAATTTTGTCAGCGTTGGTCTGCGAATTTGGCTCATACATTTCAAAGTTTTTACATTCAATCCCGGAAAAATTGCACACAAAACACTTGGTTAATGGATCGTATACATTTTTGTGCTTACAGGACAAGCACGGACTTTTTTTACCCATCACTCAGCCTCCTCTTTGAACGCATCGTTTATTCGCTTTTGCTGGCGCTTCTTCACAGCGTATGCTATGCGGTCAATAACAAGGATGATGCCGCAGATAACAAGAAGCACAGCCATAATCGCAAGCCCTATCAAATCCATTCCGTTAAAAACAATCATCACTCAGCCTCATCACATTGCCCCCGTTTCCGGGTCATATGTTTGCTCGTATGTCTCACAATACTGCTGATAATCAGCCGCCGCCTGATAGTCACGCTGTGCTTCATCTACTTCTTCCTTGCTTTCTGGGATGATGGTCTCGCTTGTTTTGAGATATTCAAAGAATGATTCACACCACGTTTTCCACAGTCTTTCGTTGTATGCCTGATCTCTTGTAATCCAAAAATCATCAGGAGAAACAGCGTCAATTTTGAACACTTCTTCGCACTGACGTTTCAGATCTTCCACCAAAGCATCCGCATCGATCAGCCGCCCATGCGGTTCAGGGACTTCGATGAGAGGGCAATCAGACTGCCTGACGTTGAAAGTCGTTATGAAGTTTTTCGTAACCTCACACTCAAATGCAGTTGCGAATCGGCAATGACCGCACATATCCGGAAGCTGCATGCCTTTGATCAGAACACTCATGCTCAAAACCACTCCTCAAAATTTCTGACTGAATAATCAATCTCTATCCGCTTTTCTCGGCACATAGCGTTTAACGCTCTCACGCACGGTCTACCAATGTGATTATCTGTACAATAATCACAAATTTTACCAAATCCACAAATTCCAAGCGGAGATGTTTCGTCTTGCATTGCTTCATTACTCCACCGCTGAAAAGCGTTCTCCCACGCTCTGCGCTCTTTGTCTTGCGGCTTCCTCTTTTTCGCCGGAAGTTCTGTGTATTGCTCACCGAAAAGGTTTTCCATACTCTTCCCCGCCTTCGATCAGAATAGCCATGCTCATTCCTCCTTCGGCGGCTCGTCTGGAAACCGCTCCGAAATTGGAATCCACTCCCCGTCAATTCTGTCGGTAAGCTCCTCTATGGCATCGGCGGCAGCAGGAAGAAGCTTTTTCCTGTGGCATGTTCCGCCGTCATTAGCGAAAACACAATCACGACAATAATGGACATCACCCGGATAGCCGCAATTCCTCAAAGCTGTAACCAGCGCTTCCGAGTCTTCCGGCAGAATCTTCCGCTCCACCATGTCGGCAGCGGGATAGTCCTCAATAGCGTCCAGCATAGTTCCAATATCACAGGCACGGCACGGAGCTTCGCCGATCTCATAGACAGTCTTTCCTTTGGTGTTCTTGCGCCTGTTACAGTCCTTGCAATACCATGCACGTTGCTGTTCAAGAAACGCATCACGGTTGATGTATTCAGCCATTGTTATTCCTCCCAAAACACACCACTGTGATACCTTCCGCATTTGATCACAATTTGATAGTAACGAGTTTTCAGTAGCTTTAAATCGCTTCTGATCGTGCGTTCGGTTTTCCCTGTTATTTCTGCGAGTTCACATGTGGTTGTATGCTTTTTGGTCTTGATGATTTCTACCAAATCATCTAAGCGGTAATCTCTGTCGATAGTGTTCATAACTTTTTAGTATTTCATATCCGGCAGAAACTCATATCTGTCTTTGAACTCCACAAACGGCTCGTATTTACACAGCAGTTTCAGACGTTCATCTAGCTTGTCTCTTAGGTAATCGGTCTCCGGCGTTGTCCGTAAAGCATCGAAGAACGTGTCGTATGCCTGACCCCACAGGTCAAGGAACTGCCTGATCTTTATTTCACCCCAGCCCATTTCATGCAGAGCAATGACGCAAGTGTCTGTCAGATACTGAGTGAAGGTTTTGCGCGAGGCTTCCTGCGCTGCTCTGCGAATGTCCTGCATTTGCTGAAGGAAGGCACTTTGTTTTCGGCTCATCTTAATCTTCTCCTTTCGTGCGATTGTTGTACCCATATCGGTCACGCAATGCGGTTGAAAGGTGGTCAACGTCGATGTTCAGAAACGACTTGACCACGCCGGCTCTCAGTAGTTTGACACGTCTTTCATGCTCAACTGGGTTCCAACCGCAGGTTTCGCAAGCCTCTGGATTCAATGCGAAATCGGCACAATACACACTCGATTTCTCGTTGTGTACATACGGGCAACGGGGTTCTCGGCGCTTGTTCAATCCCAAGCCTCCTTCCAATCGTATTCCAGAGCCGTCTTAACTCCCTCGTAGGGATCGGTGACAACCGCCGGGGGATTCATCGGCTCCATCGTTTTGTAGTACTGATCCTTCCACCAATGGGCCTTGCGCTTCCAACGGAGGCACCAGCCGCACAGGCAGATGTTCAGTAGGATGGACACAGCCAATGAGATGATGATGCCGCCCTCGTAAAACAGATCGTTGATAGTCATAGCTTCCTCCTTGCGTATTCAGCCATAAGCAGGCTTTCTGCAATTCCGTCGGATTCTTTCTTGCTACCGTGCGGGACAAGGTTTGCTTCCGGGAACAGCTGTTTGGCAACTTCAATGGAGAGCTCTTTTTTCGAGTTCAGCCCGAACTCTTTCTTCCAGGTTTGTGGTGGAATCTCCTGGTATGAAATCTCAAAGGCGTCCATCACGCCCTTTAACCAGCCATAGCCTTCTCCGAACGTGAACATGCTGACGGAACCTTGCTTCGGCATTGCATGAACTTTCTCCACGCACCCGCGTGTTTTCTCCTGCTGCTTGGATAGAAAGAAACAAACGTTCAGAAACTGCTGCTTATCGAATTTCTGGTAGGTCTGAATTTCGGAATCGTGAAGAACTGCAAAGCCTCCTTTGAGGCCGGGGTCCACGCCAAGATAGTACATTAAGTTTCCTCCTTTGGTATGCGCATATTCAGGTTGCAGTGGGAGCAGACGATATAGCCTGCGTTCCCATCTCGCTTTAGGCCCTCTCGTAGATAGCCTCCGCAGAATGGACACTTATATGGAGAGTGGTCAGCGATCCACGCCCACGCTGCCTTGCCCTTCTGCTTCCTCGCAAGCTTGGATATATCCAGAATCCCTTTGAGGTTGTTCAGGATATAAGGCCGGAACTCCATGTGATACACACGGTCAATCTTATCGAGGATCGCATTTACGTCCATGCTTACCAGCTGCTGGGTTCTGGCAAACAGTCGAATCTCTTCCTTGCTCACCTTCTCCTTCCCGATGAACATGGGCTTATCTGAGATGCAGTATTCATAATCCTGAACTGCTTGGAGCACAACAGCGTTGGCTAAGTTATGCCAAGCATTTCCTTGTTCAGTAACTAATGCCATTATGCCCTCTTTTCATGCCTGCTGACGAAATCAGCAATCGCGGCTTCCAACATATCCTGCATGGAAGCAAAGCACATGGACTCATACACTGACTGTACCCGTGATCGCAGGGCGTCATCAAGCCGAACATACAGCCGGTTAGGCTTGTTCTTGTTCCCGTGCTTCTTGTTGCCGATCGTAACAGAGATGGACAGACCGGGAGCTTTGCCAAACCTGTCTTCCAGAAGCTTTTCAGCCTCTGGAATCAGGCAGAGCGCATACTGAGCTGGATTGCAAGCGAAGCTCATCTGCGCTTTTGTGAATCCGGGATATTCTGTTGCGACAGCTTCCACCATGTCTTTCTGCTGGATACCTGCGATGTCAGCATACCGGAGATAATCAATCATTCACTTGCTCCTTTCAGACATTATCCGATACAGGTTGGTATCTTTCTTTTTCTTACACAGCTCACACTTGGCTATGTCTGAGCTGTAAGGTTCCTTAACCACAACAAAGCCAAGCAGAGACTCGGCGCACTTCACACACAGCCGGAGAGTTTGAATTACCTTGCTCATATCATAGCCACCTTTGCCTGAAGCTCAGCGATTACATCTCTGCCGGGGGCAGCTTTTTTTGCAGTCTGTTTCTGGACTCTGGCCTGGGCCTCGTATTCCTTGGCAGAAATTACAGGCTTGCTGTTCTGCCTGCTTACCCACTGGTGGAGTTTCGCCTTCCAGTCGATGATGTAACCGCCTTTGTTTTTGAAGTCGCCGTAGTAGTCATAGAACTTCACAAGGCTGATCCTTCCGAATATGTCATTTTCCAAAGCGTATTTGACAACCTCATCGAAGGTTGGTGCTTTTTCAAATACAGGTGCAGAATCAACACTCATGAGAAATAATCCTCCAATGACGGGAACGTAGTTTCCACTCCCTCGTAGTTTACCTTTTGCAGTTTGTCCAGCTCTCTTGGCGTAAGCTGGACGAGCGGCTTGATCTTGCCTTTGACGGTAACGCTGCCTTCGACCCATTTCCCGTTTTTCTTGTACTTGCGGTGCATGACGGAGCGGATGCTTCTCAGCTGGAACACACCGTTTGGCCCGATTCCGCTTGGTACGTTCGTAACTGATATTCCAATCTTCGGCTGGGCTTTACCGGGAGACTGGACAATCACAATCTCATACGGGCCGTTTTTGCTACGGCCCGTCTTTACTGCTTTGGCTACATAAGCCTGACCAACTCTCACCTCAGTCAAGGGAGATCACCGTCTTTTCCTTTGGCTGATCCCAGCCCTTCACATCCTGAACTTCCTCTGCTGTCTGAAGACCGCAGAGAACTTCAGGACAATACTCACGGCAGAAGAACGCAGCCGCCCTGTAGTGGAACATCAGGTCAGGCATCGTCTTCCACTTGGAGCCGGACTTGTTATCCCAGCCTTCGCCTTTGACCATATCCCACGTAACCGCAGTTCCTTCACAAACAACGTTATCTGCCAGCCTGGTAGCTTTGCAGTAGTAGCCTCTGGTTTCGCCCTTGTCATCCACCAGCCGGACATACTCAAGAGGGGAGAACTTGCCGGAAGCATTTACTGCCGCTGCGCAGAACTGACCGGACCAGCTTGGCTTGCCCTGAATCACGTAGAGGTTCTGCATAACGTGGAGCAAACCGAAGTTCGTTCTGTTCGCCATATCCATAGCGATCATGACCGACCACGGATCGTTTTTGTAGCTGTTGGGAACGAGCGCGGACTTGGATAATCCGCTTGCTGCCGAGAACACAGCCGCCAGCTGTTTTTTATCCATCCAGTTAAATCTGTCAGCCGGAGCAAGGGATTCCTCTTTCTTTGGTTCAAGCTGGGTTTCCTGCTCCTGCACGGTTTTCTGTTCGTCCATCACTTGTCTCCTTTCTTCTTCTTCTCGATGAGTTCATCCAAAGACGTGAAGAACGTCTCGATTGCTTCATCCAGTTCCTTGGAAACCGAGGGTGGGATCTCCGGTTCCTTTTTATCCTCTTCCAGGTGCTCCTCAAGGAACTTTTCCACGTTAATATGATGCTTGAACCTCAGATATCTTGCGATGCCTGCGAGGGTTTTCAGATAGGACATGTAAATATCCAGCGCAGCGTCTTTCGACTGCTTCGCCGCCTCACCACACAGGGCAAGCATTAGGGTCCCGATCTCTTTCTTCAGGGTTTCGGAATCTCCTGCAAATTCAATAATTGCGCCGTTTCGATCAACTTTCAGCATTCTTCTTTCTCCTCCGTTTACAATTTTTGATTGCGTAATGCATTGTGAGACAGGCATTTGCCAGCTCTTTGTTTTCCTCAAGCTGAATTAGCTTGTACGTACCGTCTTTCTTCAGTTGTAACACCCACAGCTCCTCAACTGGCTTCTCCTTTTCAACAGCCAGTTTGTACAGATTGAGCTGAGCGGTATAACAGAGCTTGTGAAGACCTGAGATGTTTGCGGTGGTTTTGATATCCAGGATCACCGGCTTACCATCCAAAGCGCCTATGCGGTCAATTGTGCCTGCGTATGGCATTTCATCATCTTTGCGGCAAACGGGCCATTCGATGTTGCCCCAACTCACTTCATGTTCTTTCAGGAATGAGACGTAAGCTTTTACGAATCCGGCGAATTCGTCTTCAATCTCGACAGTACCGAATTTGTCAATGGCCTCAGTAGCCTTGTGAACGCTCGTCCCTCTCTTGGCTGCCTGATCCAGGAAATACTGCGGTGCATCGTTGTACAGCTCTCGCGTCAGGAATCGAGTCAGTTCCGATACCGACGGAACCTCTTCACCGTCTACGGTGTATTTGTGACTGTCATCGTAGAACAGCAGAGTAGACATCAGTCATCCCGCCTTTCCCAGACGCCCTCAAACGTTCCCTCGTCCTCTTCGGGGGCATAACGGTCACGATACGTGATATCCGCGTACGAGGCCAGAAATGGGTCTTCCAGCGATTTGTCATTGCAGGGGTATAAATTCATCTCTTTACCTCCTTCCACCGGTTAAACTCGAAGCAAATTGTTCAGGCGTGACGTTAAGCGCCCAACACAACTTGCGAATGTATTTCAGGGGCCATTCTTCCGTATGACGTTCATTCATCAGGCGGTAAAATGTTCTTGTGCTGACTCCAATCACTCGTGCAAGTTCATAGTCTGGTTTATTCTCTTGAACTTGGCGCTCAAGGATCAGAGCCTTAATCGGATCACGTTTTGGCGGGGTAGAAGTCATCTGGATTCAACCCCTTCTTTTCAATGCATGATCGAAGCGCCGTATCAATTCGCTGCTTCGTAGGCTCTCGAATCGGTTCGGTTTTTAGGATGCTGTATAACCTTTGCCGACTGATCTTTGCTTCGTTTGCAAGTTCGCTGTAGTTGATCCAGCAGCGGTGCATAATCGCGACTACGTTGCCTGACCATTCTGATAACACTTCACTGTTACCCAAGTTCGTACTCCTTTCAAGTTCATGACTTTCAACCGGTAAATCACATTGCTATTGACATTTGACAACAGGTTGTGCGATAATGTCACCGGTGAACTAAGCCTATTATCTCACAGCTGTTTACATTTTTACAGTTGACATTTGACAACAGAAAGGCCGTTATGAACTTCTTCGAGAACTTCTGTCATCAGTGCGATTTGAAGGGCGTTAAGCCAAGCCGGGCGCTTGAGGACGCCGGGCTGAGCAAGTCCCTTTACCAGAAGTGGAGAGTGAAACCTGAGCGGATGCCATACGGTGATACGGTCAAGAAGCTTTGCGATTATTTTGGCTGCTCCTATGATGCGCTTGACAGTTCGGCAGTGGTCACTGATAAGACCGATACGTACACGCTGCTCAATCAGTGCATCCTGGCTTTGCCTAAAAAAGATCGTGAACACCTTCTTTCCTACGTTCTGTTTACCTACCGTGAGGACTTGCCTGATGAAATGCAAAAACTGCGGACGAGTTATTGAAGACAACTCGCTTTACTGCAACTGGTGCGGACAATATCAGCTGAAACAAAAGCGGAAGCAGATAACAGTTCCGAAGCCTGTTCAGCTTCCATCCGGCAGCTGGCGTATTTGGCTTGCGAAAGAAAAAGAAAGCATTGTTCGTTCAACTCCCAATGCCTGTACGGAAGCTGCACTTACATTTCGTAAGCAATGGCTGAAAGACGAGGCAGAGGGTAAACACGAACCGCCGCCAAAAATCGTTACGCTTGGTGAAGTCTTGGATGATTACATCAAAGCCAGGTCTGCTGCGCTGTCGCCGTCTACCATCTCCGGGTATCAAAGCATCAGGGACAACCGATTCAAGGACCACATGGATGATGACGTTTCTACGCTCAATCCACAACAGATCGTCAATGATGAGATCGAAGCCGGTCTTGCAGCGAAGACGATTTCCAACGCCTGGCATCTCTGTTCCAGCGCGTTGAAGAAAGCCAAGGTTCAATTTGAACGGCCACGCATGCCGAGAGTTGTCAAGCATGAACGCGATTGGCTGGATTACAAACAAATTCAGGTTTTCCTCAAGCTCATTGAAGGCAAACCGTGCGAACTTGGTGCGCTCCTTGCTTTGCATTCCCTTCGCCGGTCTGAGCTATTCGGGCTCAAGACGAAGAACTACGATGCGAAAAAACAACTGATCCTCGTCAGGGGAGCGATGTTGTCTACTATTCAGTCTGGTTGGGTTTATTCAGAGCTGAATAAAAACGACACATCCCGAAGAGATGTGCCGGTTGTTATCCCGCGTCTTGCTGAATTACTCAGCAAGGTGGATAAGAAGTCTGAATTTATCATTGGCGATTCCCAGAAGAATCTGTACCGTCAGATCAATTCGATTTGCAGGAAAGCCGGATTACCACAACCTGGGATTCACGGATTGCGTCACAGCTTTGCGAGCCTTGCCTATCACCTTGGCTGGAAGAAGCTGAGTACGCAACAAGTCGGTGGCTGGAAGAACAGCAAAATCATAGACGAGATATACACGCACAATGCAGACTTGGATAAGGACCTGGAAACCATGCGTGCATATTTCGTGCAAAATAACGACCAGACATAATTGGCAGAAACCGGACAGATTTGTCCGATTCCAGACAGATCTGTCTATTGTCAAATGTCAATAGTTGCTGGGGCAGTTGGGATTTTGCCAGAAGCAGCAAGTGGTTCGCGAAGGTGAGGGAAGAACACACTGTAGGGGTTCAACTCCCCTCATCTCCACCACATATATGGGCTTATTTCAGGCCGTGCAAACGACCGTGCAAACTAAGCCGTGTTTAATATGACCTATACGAGTTATATATAAATTTATTTATATATAACTCTATAGGTCATATTGCGCTTTCTGCGGTCTTTTCTCCATCCCAGGGCGTCGGCTCATCCACCTTGTAAAAGCTGAACTCGAATCCGTACCGCTGCTTCACATCCAGCACTGCTGCGACCACGCCAGCAATTTCCGTTCCGGTCCCTTCGCCATTCAGACGTCCATCATTCAGGACCTCCGGCACCCACGTCCACGGCTCCATATCCGCAACAACAGCAGACACATCGATGTCATTTTCTTTCTCGTGGACGGAATCGTCGGTTAAACTTTCCGGCGTATCTGCAACCGGGTAAACGGTCTCCCAGAATTCCTCGTCGTCTACGGGGCCATTATGGCCCTCATACGCAATGTCGCTGAAATCAACCATTTTCGGCATCATCCCCTTTCTTCACAATAAACAGCTTGTTTTTCCTATACATGGATTTAAGCGGAAATCCATTTCTTCTGATAAGATTCGTAAGTACACACGATGCAGTGGAGACAGTTGAGTAACCCAGGGTATGCCAATCGATTTCAACTGCTTCGCAGTTCGTGTGCATGATCTCAACCAGCATATCCGTTAGACGCCCGTAATTGCTGCGTGGCGGGATTTCGCGAGGATTAACAGGCTTGAAATAACTCATATAGTTCCCCTTTCTTTACCACCTACAGATTTCTTTTTGCAATTCCGGGTCAAGAGTTTCCCAGAACAGCGATTCGTGCAATTCCCAATATTCGGATGCAGGGCAGCCGTCAAACATGATTACGCTCCTTTCTCGTTTTTCATAAACAGCTGATCCAACAACTCACATGCGGTTTCGTACTCAGGCCAGTCTGTGTAACCAGCCATTTCCATCTCGTGGCAATACAACTCCAATTCGTCAATCAGAATCTGTTCCGTCTTCATCGTCGGTCACAACCTCCCGGTCATACGCTTTCTTGCAGATGTCGCAGTTGCAGGGGCAATAGTCACCGTCGCAGATTTCTTCGTTATAGGCCCAGAGCAGGCTCATTCTTCATTCCTCCCATCATCGTTATTGTAAATGCAGCCGAGTTCGCCCCGGCTGCAACCTTCAACCCACCAAATAGTGGAGCCGTATGCATCGTCGTAATCCCACTCCGCATACTTGCACGTCGCACAAACGTTTGTCATGCGCCGACACCGACCAATTCGTATGCGCGGTCAAGCAGCTGGTGACCTGCAACCACATTCGCAAACCGATTCTCTTCCCAGTTCTTCGTTCTGCGGACAGGATTGCTGTGATCCACATAGTCGGCAACAGCATTCAGGAAGCCCCATTTTGTGCCGACGAACTGAGCCAGGTCGGGAGCCATCATGCAGTTTACGATTTCGTACTTCGCTGCCTTCGCAGTCTCTTTCTGACGCTCGCTTGCGTCATCCTTCAGTTTGAACATCTGATCCAGTACGGTGATCACCATGCCGGAGTTCATCTTGCTATTCGCCAGCCGGTCCGCTTCTTCAGCAAAGTGCTTCAGATACAGGTCAGCCAGTTCCAGGGTCTGCCGTGCCTCAGCCAGTTTTGCCTGAATATTGCCGACGTGGCGAGTAGACCAGCTGCGCTTCGCCTGACTCAGAGCCAGGTTCAGCGTGTTATTGCAGACCACACGAATCGGCGTCATGCAGCATCTCACAGCGCCGGTTCCATCGTGCGTGTTGGTGAAGCAGATATACGGCTCGAATTTGTCACCGACAATATCCGTGTCCGGCAGTTTGCCAAGCAGCCAAATCTGCCTGCCGCCTCTGAGGCTGCCAGCAGTCTCGTACTTCAGCCCCTGACCAATCAGGGAATCCGTGAAGTCAAAGGCTTCTTTGTTTTGTACGATGCTGTACCTCTGCCCGACAATTCCCAATACGGAATCATCGGAGCTGCGAGTGTTCGCAACATAACCCTGAATCTGAATCCCACGCTGGTCGAATACGGGGCAAGGGTCAACCGTCCAATCCAGGCCAGCTTTTTCGATAGCCTCCTGAGAGGTGAGGGCCTCTTCGACCCTCGTTCCCAGACCGTGCCAGGGCTTCTCACGAACATAGAACATGTTTTCTACCAGAGCTGCCATAATTCAATACCTCCTTTTCTCAGTTGAACAGGTTGTCCAGTGCTTCGCGCACTGCATCACGGACGGCTTCGCTCAGGATCGGGCCGACATAATCGTCGATATTCTCCCTGATCTCAGTTTCGATCAGGTCATCGATATCGCCGTCAAGGTCCATATCCTCAACAATGTTCTCGACATACTCGTCGATCTTACCGGACGCAATAGCGTCTTCTACCTTGGATTCGATCAGGCTGCGCAGATTCTTCATTTTCTTTTCCTCCTTAAGATTGATTTCATATTTCAGTTCAGGTTCGGCTTTTGGGGTCTCAGGGATTTCGCGATTCCAGCAGGCAATACAGATGGAAGAGTATTTGCTGCGGTCATAGTTTAGCGCGTCGCAGAAGTTACGATCAGAGTCTCCGAGGGTATATCCATAGCTTCGCGGACATCCGATCATACATTCTTCAACCTCAGCAGCGCTGTATCCGTTGCCGAGTGGATGATCCAATTTGAATTTTTCAATAAGGGTCATAACGTTCTCCTTTCACAGACCGAAGTGCGCTCTGAACATAGCCTTGTGCTTATTCGATGTGCGGCTATAGAACTGAGGCCCATCATATTCCACATACTTCCCATCAATGATCGCAGCTACTTCACTGGTGTAGCTGAAGCAGTGGCAATTCTGCTGGTCGTCGATCATGAATACGCAATTGCTGCCATTGAATACGATTCTCATTTCGTTACCTCCTTGTAAAGACGAATACGCTCACAACCTTCTTCGATTTC
>Ga0326514_10000265_pt1 | contig 35379 bp, 37 predicted proteins | sample 3_2548_0518_D_FD_203653 | JGI IMG/M metagenome (GOLD analysis project Ga0326514, IMG submission 203653) | Bovine rumen microbial communities from UC Davis, California, United States - 3_2548_0518 | ecosystem: Host-associated > Mammals > Digestive system > Stomach > Rumen | place: USA... | reverse complement strand
GTATGTGAAGTTCAGGGTTGATGCTAATGATACTGGTTCTGAAAGGACAATAACTCTTATATTCACCAAGTGTGATAACACAACTGTTACTGCAACTATTACACAAGCTCATTACTACTCAAGATGGGTGTATGAGGGAAGCCAGTGTAATGGTGAGGAATGGTGCGCACTGGATAGGATGTATTCTGGTGAAACAAGTGATAACATCAATACACCAACCAATGTTACAAGGTATAGGGATTGTATAGCTTCAAGTACATGTACGACTCCTATATATAAGTGGGAGAATATGGATGCAACAACAGATTTCTATTGCAATGATTGTCCAGCACAGTACAAATGGGAGAATATGGACCCAGCTACTGACTACTATTGTAATAACTGTGAGATTGTGCCACAATACAGGTGGATTAATCTTGATGTAAGCACTTATTACTATTGCAGTGGTACAACAAAGTATTATAAGCAGCAACAGCAGATTTCAACCGATAACGGTACAACCTGGGAGAATGTAAGTCCAGCACAGTACAGGATGGGAGCAAGCGCACAGACACAATCTAGTGACTGTGGCTATATACCTACCATACTGTACAAATGGGAGAACATGAATCCAAGCACTGATTATTACTGTGTTGATTGTCCTCCAGCACTTTATGAATGGAGAAGGATTACACCAGTGGCTGGTGATGATTCAACATTCGTCTGTGATACCTGTTGTGTCAGTCAGTACAGATGGGTTGACCTTGATGCAAGCACTGACTACTATTGCAGTGGAACAACCAAGTATTACAAGCAGCAGAAGCAGGTATCAACTAACTGTGGAGAAACTTGGAATTGGGTAAGTCCAGCAGAATATCAATGGGGAGCAAGCGCACAGGCACAATCAACCGATTGTGGATATGTTCCACCAACACCAACTGGAACAAAGTTCAAAGCTACTTACACTGATGGTAAGACTGGCTCAGCAGAATGTACCAGTAAAACAGTTCTAAGTAACAATGAATTAGTAGATAGCGAGGGCTATCTGCGTAGTAGAGACGTACTTAATATTCAGGTTGGTGATTGTGTTACAAGTCTTGGTGATGGTCTATTCCAATATTGCTATCATCTTACTGGAGCAACTCTAGGTAGTGGTCTTACAAGTATTAGAGCTCACGCTTTCAGTATGTGTACTAGGCTTACAAGAGTAAACAGTAACGTGAATGGAGAGTGCAATATTCCAAGTGGTGTTACATGGATTGGCGGTTATTCTTTCGAAAATTGTAGTGGTCTTACAAGTATAAACATTCCAAATACTGTTACAAGTATTGATGATGGCGTTTTCTATGATTGTATTAACCTTACAAGTATAGATATACCTGATAGTATTACAAGTATTGGTGGTGCTGCTTTTAGATATTGTAGTAGTCTTACAAGTTTACATATATCAAGTGGTCTTACAAGCATTAGTTCTTATGCTTTCGCTAGTTGCCATAGCCTTACAAGTATAGATATACCTGATAGTGTCACAAGTATTGGTCGTAACGCTTTCGATTGGTGTTATAGTCTTACAAGTGTAACTATAGGTAGTGGTGTTACTACTATTGGTGAATGGGCTTTCCAAGATTGTACTGGTCTTACAAGTATAGATATACCTGATAGTGTCACAAGTATTGGTGAAGTTGCTTTCAGTAGTTGTAGTGGTCTTACAACTTGTACAATAGGAAGTGGTGTTACAAGTATTGGTAGTAATGCTTTCTATAATTGTAATAGTCTTACAAGTATAGTTATACCAGATAGCGTTACAAGTATTGGTAGTTGGGCTTTCGGTGGTTGTCGTAGTCTTACAAGTATAGTTATACCAAGTGGTGTTACAAGTATTGGTGGTAGTGCTTTTAGATATTGTAGTGGTCTTACAAGTTGCACAATCAATGCTCAACAGCCTCCAACTTTAAGTGGAACTAACGCATTCGATAGCACCAATAATTGTCCAATATATGTACCTTGTAATAGTATTAATTTATACAAGGAAGCAAGTGGCTGGAGCACATATGCTTCAAGAATACAACCAATAACATAATAAGTAGAAAAAATTAATAATATATGGCAACATATTGCAAATATTATAAAGAAGAAGAATACAGAAGCCTTGATGGTGGAATAACTTGGACAGCAATGGGAGTATACAGAAAGGGGGATTTGCTTGAATATGATTCCCCTGACTGTACACCAACACCAACTGGAGGTACAAAGTTCAAAGCCACATACACTGGTGGAACAACCTATTCAGCAGCATGTGATGGTGATACCACACTTACATCAGGAAATACAAGACCATCTGGTTATGTTTATTCTGCAATGACAACTGCGCAAATAGGTCCATGTGTTACAAGTATTGGCGATTGGGCTTTCCTTGGGTGTGATAGTCTTACAAGTATAACTATTCCAAATAGCGTTACAAGCATTGGTGAAAGAGCTTTCGCCACTTGTTATAGTCTTACAAGTGTAACAATCCCAGATAGTGTTACAAGTATTGGTGATAACGCTTTCCATGTTTGTAGTGGTCTTACAAGTATAACGATTCCAGACAGTGTTACAAGTATTGGTATGAATGCTTTCGGTGATTGTTATAAACTTAAAAGTGCCACTATAGGTAAAGGCGTTACAAACATTCGTTCTTATACTTTCAGATATTGTACTAGTCTTACAAGTGTTACAATCGGTAGTGGTGTTACTAGTATTGGTGGTTATGCTTTCGAAGGTTGTAGAAGCCTTAGAAGTATAGACATACCAAGCGGTGTTACAAGTATTGGTGCTAGTGCTTTCTATCGTTGTAGTGGACTTACAAGTGTAACAGTTGAAGTGACAACACCTCCAACATTGGGTAATAATGCATTTTATAACACTAACAACTGTTCAATCTATGTACCATGCGCAAGTGTTGACACATATAAGGCAGCAACAAACTGGTCTACATATGCTGATAGAATCCAAGGCATTCCACCTTGTGGTGAACCAACACCAACATTTGACGGAAAGTTCAAAGCCACATACAATGATGGAAGAACCTATTCAGCAGCTTGTGATGGTGATACCACACTTACAACAGGAAATACCAAACCATCTGGTTATTATGATTCTGCTATGGTCAGTGCGGAAATTGGTGATTGTGTAACGAGTCTTGGCGAAAATACTTTCTATAATTGTAATAGTCTTTCAAGTGTAAATATACCTGATAGTGTGACAAGTATTGGTAATGGCGCTTTCCTTCAATGCCATAGCCTTTCAAGTGTAACTATACCTGATAGTGTTACAAATATTGAAAGTTTTGCTTTCCGTGTGTGTTATAGTCTTACAAGTATAACAATACCTGATAATGTTACAAGTATTGAGGATTATGTTTTCGCCAATTGTAGTGGACTTACAAGTGTGAATATCCCAAGTGGCGTTACAAGTATTGGTAATAGTGCTTTTAGATATTGTAGTGGTCTTGCAAGTGTAACTGTTAACGCAGCAACACCACCAACATTATCAAGTGTCAATGCGTTTAGTAACACTCCAATAGCTAGTGGTACTGGCTATATACATGTTCCAGCAGAATCAGTTGATGCGTATAAGCAGGCAAGGGGCTGGAGCACATATGCAAATCAGATTCAACCAATAACATAATAAATAAAAAAAATTAACAACATGGCAAACAAATGTAAATATTACAAGCAGAAACAGCTTGTTTCATACGATGGTGGAACAACCTGGAGTGAAACTGGTCAGTATCGTCAAGGAGACCTCATAGAATACCAGTCATCTGACTGTCCAGAATAAATATGTTTATTTAAATTAGATTATTATGAGTTGTAATTGTGAAGGAAAAACGATAAACATTGGCATGGGTTGCTGCACACCAGTTCTTGCACCAATTGAGAACTACTATACCAAGTACCAAGTTGACAAGCTGATTGAAAGTGCAACAACAAGTGGATGTTGCATTACTCCAGAAGAGGTTGATGAGAAAATTGCATCAGCCAAGACTGAGATTGAGAATGAAATACCATCATTAAGTGGCTATGCAACTGAACAATGGGTTGAGGATAAACACTATATTACTGGTGTTGACCTATCAAACTATGCTCTTAAGTCAGAGATACCTACTGTGCCTACAAGTAACACGGCATTCACCAATGATGCTGGCTATCTTACTGAACATCAGAGTCTTAGCGGATATGCTACAGAGGCTTTTGTCAGTGCTTATACCTATGACAAAGAAACCATAGATGAAAAGGTTGCTGGTGGTGGAACATTTGACCCTACCCAGTACTATAACAAGACCGCTACTGATGCATTGCTTAATGAGAAATTGGATGCAACAGCATACACACCAACTGACTTATCAAATTACTACAACAAGACTGAGACAAACAACCAGATATCTAGTGCTACTGCTGATATGGCAACTCAGACTTGGGTAACCAACCAGCATTACATAACGGGAGTTGACCTTTCAAACTATGCTACAAAGGCAGAGATACCAGTTGTTCCTACCAGCAATACTGCATTCACCAATGATGCTGGGTACTTGACAGAACATCAGTCTTTGTCGGCTTATTCAACCACAAGTGAGGTTAATACATTGATTAACCAGAGTGTAAGTGGGAAGGTAGATACAAACACATATACAGCATACACGGCTACCACACAGACAACGATTAGCAGCAAGGCTGACAGTTCAACATTGAACAATTATCTCTTGAAGAGCAAGATTTGGTGTGGCACTCAGTTAGAGTATGACAGCATTCAGAATAAGGATTCAGAAACACTTTATCTAATACATGAGTAAGATTGTTTTTTGCAACGAGGATATAACAGACATTAAGTACAGTGGGTTCACCATAAGCAAAGTTTATGCTTGTGGTGGACAACTTGTGTATGAGAAAAACCAGCCTACACCTTGTCAGACATCGTCTCTTCCAACACCGTTTGTCTTGAATTACAATTCAAAGATTTATGATAATTCAACCCACACAATACCAATGACAAGTGGGCAGACAAACAATATTGACTGTGTTCTAACTGGTGATGTTCAGAACGTTGTTGCATACCAAGACCATATTAGTCTGGCAAATACAACCAATGTAAAGGCATTGGTTAGTGGTGACGGAATATTTAACAACCATTGCTGTCTAACGATTGTGGCAAAGGCTGTTAATCCTTCATCAACAATTGGAAGTGACCTTCTTGTTAACAGAACAAAAAGTGGCTATAACTGGATGTTCAGATGGACAAAAGACAAGGTTATGTTTCACGGAACAGAACAGATTAATGGTGTTGCTGTATCTTCTTCAGAACCAAACATAGTATCAGTTACTGCTTATGGAGAATTCGACCCTGGTCTACATTTCAAAAACCACACAACAGGTGATGAGCTGATTGTAGATGGGTTCACATTTGGGAATAGTGGCTTAATATCAGGAGGCACAATGTTTGCAGAATATGCAGACAATGACAGCAATGCTCATTTCTGGAATGGAGACTTTTATTGGATATATATGACAGACAGCATTCTTTCACCAAGTCAGATTGAGAAGGTAATAGAATACAATGAATCTTGTTTTGGTGTAATATTTGCATGGAATAAAGCTCCTGAAACGGACTATGTGTGTGATACTGAGACACATACAAAATACTATAAGGAATATTATCAGTACTCAATGGATAGTGGCGCAACTTGGAATAACGTCTATCCAACAAGTTCAAGGACATCTGATGACGTTATTGAATATAACAGTCCTGATTGCGGATACGTTGTACCTAGGAAGTGTCAGTTAATATATAGCAACAGCAGCACATACGATGTTCCTTGTGATACTGGAAGCACATTGACACAATCTAATGTAAGAGGAAATCAATCACAACCATATTCAGCCATAACTGAGGCTATAATGGGAAACTGTACAACAATTATTGGTAGTGATGCTTTTAGTGATTGTAGTGGTATGACAACTTGTACTATGGGTAGTGGTGTTACAAGTATTGATGAGTGGGCTTTCTATCGTTGTACTAGTCTTACAAGTATAGACATCCCAAATAGTGTTACAAGCATTGGTAGTTATGCTTTCTGGAATTGTACTAGTCTTACAAGTTGCACTATAGGTAGTGGAGTTACAAGTATTGGTCAATATGCTTTCTCATATTGTAGTGGTATTACCAATATAGTAGTTCCAGATAGTGTAACAAGTATTGGTAAACAAGCTTTCGATGGCTGTAGTGGTATGACAACTTGTACAATAGGTAATGGTGTTGCAAAATTGCCAGAACGCCTGTTTCAAAATTGTAGAAATCTGACTGACGTTACAATTGGTTCTGGTTGCACTTCTATCGGAGACACTGATGCACCATATACTTTCCTTTACTGTACTAGCCTTGAGAGACTTACCATATATGCAACAACGCCTCCAAAAAAGCATGGAACTACATTCAACAATACAAATGACAGATTCCAGATATACGTTCCAGCAGATAGTCTAGACGCATACAAAACAGCATGGTCAACCTATGCAAACAGAATACAGGCTATACCTAATTCATAATCATGTTTATATAAAGTACTTTTAAAAATGATAGATAATGATGTATACCAGGGTGTAATGAATGAATGGTCAGCACCAAGCCAGGGATGTTGCACAGAGATGTTTGATGTTATCGGTCCAGATTGTGCAATGAGCGCATGGGCAGTGCAAAAGACAGTCACAATCCTTGCAAACGCTGATTATTACTACACCAAGGATGAGGTGGACAAACTGATTGCAGAAGTAACTGCAAGTGGTGTAACCAGGGCTGAGGTTGAGGATATGATTCAAAGGGCAATTGCAACCAAGGCTAATCAAGCTGATTTGGAAGCATTGTCAGGTCAGGTTCAGACCCAGGCAACACAGATTCTTGACAGATATACCAAGGATGAGGTTAATTCTCTTTTGTCAGCTTATTACACAAAACTACAGACAAACAGCATGTTTGCAAACTATACAAAGGTTGATGGTACAACCCTGTCAATAAATGATGAAAATATAACAATATAATTAATACGTATTTTTTATGGCTAATATTGATAAAATTAGACTTTCAGGTGTCACTTATGATATAGTTGACGCTACCGCAGTCCACTCATTGAATGGGTATTGGAACAGTGGTCAGACACAGGATGCTATCACTGCTGCAACAAGTGCTCTAGCAGAGAGTATTGCAGAACAAGGATATCAGACATCTGGTGACGTTCAGAACGCTATTTCAGGTAAGGCAGATACCACAGCAGTCACACAGGCAATTTCTGAAGCTGTTTCAGGTAAATTGGATACATCTGTATTTGAGACTTACTCTGGCAATGTTGACACGGCTCTTGCATCAAAGTTCGCTGGTGCAACATGGAACTCAACTGACAAGAAGATTTACTTTTATGACAATGTGAGTGCTACAGGTACAGCTCTTGCTTACATCGATGGTACAGACTTTGTTAAGGATGGTTTCTTACAAAGCGTTACAATTGAAAACAAGGTTATATCAGGTGAATCAGTACCTTGTCTTGTATTCATTTGGAACACTGACGCTGGAGTGCAGGAAACTGACATTCCTTTGAGTGGAATATTTGACCCAGACAACTATGTATCAGTTGATACCTTCACAGCTTATACAGCAAGTACGGATGCTACAATTACAGCACATACTGCTGATACCTCAATCCATGTAACAAGTTCAGATAAAACCACTTGGAATGCAAAGCAGAATGCATTGACAGCAGGCACTGGAATTGACATAACAAATGACGTTATCAGCGTTACAGGTGTTCCTTTGACGATTGATACACAGATGAGTGACAGCTCAACAAATCCAGTCCAGAACAAGGTAATCAAGAGCTACGTTGACACTGAGGTTGCAAAGAAGAACCAGGTAATATCACTGGATGGCACAACTTTGGTGGTGAGCTAGTTTATTTCATAACTGTAATAATATGGGATGTGGTGTTTAACCTCATCCCATTTTTCATGTTTAATTAAATGCATTTTAATTATGAGTAAAATTAATAAAATAAGACTTTCTGGTACTGACTACGACATACAGGATGTAAGCGCAACATCAGTCGTAGAGCTTACCCAAGCAGAGTATGATGATTTGCCAGCCTCAGCAAAGACTGACAATATTCTTTACATTATCACTGATGCACAAGCTGGTGATTTAACCAACTATTACACCAAGACTGAAACTGATAATGCTATAACTGCTGCAACATCAACAAAGCAGGACCAGCTCGTGTCGGGCACAAATATCAAGACCATCAACAATGAGAGCATCTTGGGTGAAGGAAACATTGATATTCAAGGTGGTGGTGGAGGTACAGTTGAAAGTGTAATCACAAGCGGCTCAACAAATGCTGTTGAAAGTAAAGCAATATGGTCAGCCACAACTTTTAATAAAAGCGTTTTGCTAACGTTTAACGGAGTGTATTCAACCAATTATCCAAATGGTTGCACAAAATTAAATGTTGAAGTTGTTGGAAATGATGTGTCAACAATGACCTTCTATAATGATGACCAAAATTTGGGTAAAATAACCATTACTCACTTTGGAAGCATAGCAGTATATAATTCATTCAATGGTGCAAGCTATGAAATAAGTGGCACAACTGTATTAATCACTTATCCAACCGTTACAAGTGTTACAAAAATTAGTATGGATAATGGTAAATATGTATATACAGCAGTTGTAGAAGGTGCTTGGGTCAACGAAAACACATATATGAAGCCTGAGGTTGATAGTATTGCAACTAGCTTGCAAAACAATATAAACAGCAAGCAAGATACCCTTGTCAGTGGTACAAATATCAAGACCATCAACAATGAGAGCATCTTGGGTAGTGGAAACATTGATATTCAAGGTGGTGGTTCATCATATACAGCTGGTGATGGTATTGACATTACCAATAATGTAATCAGCGTAACTGGAAAGGTAGATACATCAGCAATTACCACTTCAGTAACAAGTAGTTCAACAGATGCTCAAGTTCCATCAGCAAAGGCAGTATATACTGCAATACCAATAGTTACAAATACAATAACAAGTGGTTCAACTGAAGTCATTACATCTGGAGCAGTTTATGATGCCATTGGTGACATTGAAACATTACTTTCTCAAATTTAATAGAATATGAGTATAGCAACAGAAATAACAAGAATTCAGCAAGCAAAGGCTGATATTAAGACAGCAATAGAAGCGAAGGGGGTAACAGTACCCTCTTCAGCTACCATCGATACCTATGATGATTATGTATCTCAAATCAGTGGTGGATTGTCAAGAGTAACAAGTGGAACACCTTATTGTCTTAGAAGAGACTTAGTTGTAGATACCCAAACTGAAATAAGCATAGATGGAGGTGCATCTTGGGTTAATAGCGGCTCTCCTAGTGTTGTTATTGTTGAAAGTGGGGCAGCGCAATGTTATGATTTCTCTTATGATTATCTTACATTTGTTGCTGAGACTGATAATGTCACATTCACATTAACTGGTACTTCCAACGTATTCCAATATTCGCTTGATGATGGTATAACTTGGAACAATCTACAAGGGGGGAGCACATCACCTTCAATTAATAATGGCGATAGTATTATGTGGAAAGGTTCAAATCTTAGTGTTAATACTGAAACTGGTATTGGAATAATCAGACCTTCAGCAGCAGCAAGAGTTGAAGGTAATGTAATGTCATTAATATATGGTGATGATTTCGCTAGTCAAACAGTGATTCCAAACAACTACAATTTAAGAAAACTATTCAGTGGAGCAACAAATATAACAAGTGCGGAGAATATGGTATTACCAGCTACAACGGTTAAACAACAGTGTTATAGCCAAATGTTCCAAGGATGTACAAATCTAACAGCAACACCAAAGACAGTTGGTTCTTCTGCAATGACTTGGGGTGGAACTTATGCTATGTCAAATATGTTTTCTAATTGTACATCATTAATAAATGTTTCTAGCAATTTATTACCAGCATTAAATTTGGGAACTCAGTGTTATTGGTATATGTTTGAAGGTTGTAGTGGATTAACAGAATCTCCTATTTTATCAGCCACAAATCTAGCATCTCAATGTTATAATGGTATGTTTATGAATTGTTCAAGTCTTAATTCTGTAATCTGTCTTTCAACTAGTACTATGTCGTTTTCTAATTGGCTAACTGGAGTTGCATCTACTGGTACATTTTATAAAATGCCAAATGTAGGTTGGGAAAGTGGTCTATATGGTATACCATCAGATTGGACAGTAGTAGATTATTCTTCTTAATACTAGTATTAATATGATAAAATACAACGATAATACAATAAACGATTGGAACTTTGGTGATGACAACATCATCAAAGTTTATAAGCATGGTGCTGTTGTGTTCTATAAGTTCGACAGTAAACAAGGTGGTTATAAGGTTTGTTATGCAGTTGTTGACGATATAACCCAATACTCAGAAACAGAGTTTGAAGATGTCTATGACAAAGCAACAGAGAAGTGGTATAAACTGAACAACCTTAACCAATATGAGGAATATGGCATTTATGGAGAGGGTAGGAATATCACATACTATGAAGGCAAACTTACTGTTGATGATGGTTATGAATATGAATGGAATGGTTCAAGTTGGGCTAATCTTGGTGAGATAAGTGGTGATACACATGATTATTCACAAGACTATCTAACATTGCAAGCTCTTGAGAGTGGTACAATTGGATTCTCTGCTGGCACTGTTAACTATTCAACAGATAGTGGTTCAACATGGAATACGTTAACTCAAGGTAATACAATTTCTGTTAATCAAGGAGATGAGGTCTTGTTTAAAATGAGTGGTGCTACACCAAATAGTAATACTGGTATAGGAACTTTTACATCAAGTGGAAGGTTCAATGTCTATGGTAATATAATGAGTATGCAAGAGAGTGATAATTTTGCAACAGCAACCACAATTGCAAACTATAAATTCTACTTTAAGAGACTATTCGCTGAAAGTAAGGCTGTAAGTGCTGAAAATATGGTATTACCAGCTACTACATTGAGAAACTTCTGCTACAACGAATTGTTTAAAGGTTCAACATATCTGACAACTCCACCAAAGATATTCCCAGCAACAGCGTTAACTCAAGACTGCTATTCAAATTCATTTAGAGAGTGCCCATCACTAACAAAATCACCTATACTTCCTGCGCTTACATCTGCAAGAGCTTCATATGGTTGGATGTTCCAAGATTGTACTTCTCTCAGTGAGATAACTTGTTTGGCTACAAATACAAGTGCCCAATATGCCACATATGACTGGGTAAAGAATGTTGCATCAAGTGGTACATTCTATAAAAATCCAAATGCATCTTGGTCAAGAGGTACTAGTGCTATACCTAGTAATTGGAATGTGGAAGATTATGTTGAACCAACTCCACATGTGTATCCAAAATACTATGATGAAAAATCAGAACCATTGGATAACCTTACATTCAATACAATGGCAGAGGCTCAAACATACGCTGAAGCAAACTGTGTGTATGTTGGGCTTAAAGCAACAATTAATGGTGATAAGTATGTATTCAGTGGCAATTCAACAAGTGGTTACGAATGGGTTTATTATAGTTCAAGACTTCCTGTAGGCTATACAGAGGTTGAATATATTCAGAACACTGGAACATCATATATTAATACTTCATTGCAATTATGTAGTGCTATCACAAATACTTTCCAAGTAGAAGCAAAACTAATAGCAAATAGAATTGGAACACAATCATATCAGAACATATTTTCTTGTATGTCTGAAGCTGGAGAACCATACCAAGGTTTTACATACCGATTCTATAATTCAACCATTCAAAGTCAATTTATCCCATCGAATGATGGCTCTTTCACTCAAGTAAGTAACAGTGATGGTACAACTAGTGTTACAGCTTCATCAGTTAATGGGTTAACTTATTCACATACATATCCACTAACGATTTGTTGTGGTCTTAATTCAAGTAGAAATCCATTCAGATATACAAACACTAGTATTTACACATTTAAAGTCACCCTAAACAATGGAATAGCTGCTGACTATGTTCCAACAAAGAGAAATAGTGATTCTGTATATGGTTTATACGACTTGATTAGTGATTCATTCTTAACTTCTCCAAATGGAAATAACTTTGCTGGAGGTAATCCTGTTTAATATTAATTGGAGTAAGATTTATATTCTTGCTCCTTTTGTTATATTTTAAGATATGAAAACATGTGTGGTAGCAATAGGCAGAAGGGAGAACCTATATGCCAGGGAATTCGTTGAACATTATAAGAATCTGGGCTTTGATAATGTGATAATTCTAGACAATAACTATGGTGATGAGGAACACTTTGAAGAGGTACTACAGGACTATGTGGAATCTGGATTCGTTATCATTGAGAACTACAGGGACCAGGTAAGAGCGCAAATGAAGGCATATACTATTGAGTATAACAAATATAAGAATAATTATGATTGGTTCTTGATGGTAGACTTCGATGAGTTTTTAACGCTTGAAAAAGATAAGAATGTATCGGAGTTTTTGTCAAGATTTCCAACTGATTGTGAAGTAATCGTAGCAAACTGGGCACAATATGGTGACAATGGACAGATATACGCTGATTACTCTAAACCTTTGCTGGAGAGATTTACAGAGGCAAGACCAATGGCAAAGAGTCAGTATAATTTTGTGGACGATATGCATATAAAGTCATTTGTAAGGGGTAGATTGCCAAATGTTGTATGGTATAGTAACCCCCATATTCCAACAAATCCGTTGGTGTGTTATAACGCAAAAGGAGAAAGGTGTGAAAGTTCACCATTCCAGCCAGTAGACCATTCAGTGGCTTATTTCAAGCATTTTACGACTAAGAGCTGTGAAGAGTACTGCAATAAGCTCTTGAGAGGTACGCCAGACCGTACTTATGACCTATTCTTAAGGACATATGCAAAACGTTACTTCTTAATAAACGACTGGACTGAAGAAAAGGAAAAGTTCTTCAAAGAACACGGTTACAGTGGTGTATAACTCCACTGGTAACCTTTATATGTTTTTCTTTTATGCCACTTGCCTTTACTATAACCTCCACCATTGCAACAAGCTGAAATACCACCTTGATTAAACCCCAGTTGTCTTGCAGCCTCCCTAGCTGATATGTATGATGCAACAAGTTTACCTTCAAGGGTGTGCTGATACACAGCAGTACAAAGATTTTCAGCTTGTTCAGTACTGTGTAATTTGCAATGTGCTTCCTTACTCATCCAAACAAGATTTTCTGCTCTGTTGTTTTGAGGGTTGTGGTCAATATGGTGGATAACATCATAACTGTTTGGGTTCGGAATAAAGGCTTTGGCAACAAGAATATGTATAAGTGGTGTCTTTCTTTTTCCGTTTTTCCTTAGCTCTACCCTTAAATGTTTGTCATTACTGCCGTTCTGCCAAGGTTTAAGTATCTTTTCCTTTAAACGCATAACGCAGTCACCAAATTGGTTTTTACCGTTGTTATCTCTTTCCAAACTCTTAATTCTACCTTCATTAGATACCTGGTATAACCCTTCATAACCTTCAATATCTCTCCATTCTTCCATAAATCGTCTACAATCGATTAATTTTTATTTTAGGTATAGTTTATAGTCTAATATGATTTGATGGCTCTGACGAGCCTAAAAAGTGGCTTAAATCGAATTTTAGAAAAGCCCCTCACTCTCAGAACGATTGTGGGGGCTTTGTTGAAATCAAAAATTAGTATTAACAATGGTCACTTCCTGTTCCATTCTCACGAACACCAGTGGTGTGTGACCAACCATATCTTCACAGTTGTGCTCCGCTCATCTTATAGTATTCGTTTGTTGGGTTCACCCATCTGTCGTATTCTTCGATTACATAGTCTAGAATGGTTTCTCTGCTTGTGTCCAAAACCCAAGAAGGAAGTTTAACAGAAACATGTAATTCGGGGAAAGGGCAATAGTTAAGTGACCCAACCTCAATAGAATCGTCAGTTATGGCGATTCCCAGTCTACAATCGCCCATCGCAAATGGATGTTTGTCTAACACTTCACCTATAAGTTTTCTCACTGTTTGTTTGTCAGTCTCATTTTGACTGTGATAAGTTTGTAATAAATCCATTTTCATATTTTTTAATCGTTATTTACATCCCACTCACAATGTACCTCATAGTTGACGTATGGGTAATTCCAAACCTCTTGGCTGGCAATTGTAACAGACACGCTCTTTCCTGTAGCGTCCTCAACCAGGTCTTCAACCAGATGAGCGATTGAACTGCCATGCACACCTGTTAGTGCCTTGTGCAATTCCTTGTTGCATGAATCCATTGGTGCTCCATCCAGCACACCTACATTAACCTTACGGATAATCTCCTTAGCAAACTGCATTGCAGTCTTGTTGCTGTCATTTTCGAAAAATTTCTTCATAACTTTTTTATATTATTTTTGTCTACAATCGTTTATTTTGAAGGAGGTGGGCAGTTAGTCCACCCACACCTTTATCTCCAGTTCTCTGGTCTGTCAAACTCATAGAGGTCATTGATAATACCTTTCAACTCCTCATTACGAGGTTCTTCGTTAATCTCAACCAGCAGCGTTACCGCCATGTTAAATTTCTCTCTGTCAGTCATAATTCTTATTTTTTAATTGTTAAACACATCCTTCACAAGCATAGCTGCAACTGCATCGTCATCATCGAGGTCTATCTGACCATCGTGCTCGTTCAAGTACTTCTCACCAGCAAGCATCGTATCTACGACTGCTGCTAACTCACTGTCTGATGTAAAAATCAAATTTTTCATATTTCTCGTTTTATTATTGTTATAGACACACAGTTAAACCACCAGAGGATTGTTCCCCTGCTGTACGTTCTATACCCTTACAGATGATGGTGGTTGTGACTGAGGTGTCTTTTTCTCAATCACATGGCAAAGATACATAAAAAAATCGAGATATCCAAATATGTTAACACTCTTTAACGTTTTTCTTTTGGTCCTCTCGTGTACATTACATATATTCCTGCGCATGTGCGCATAGGTTATTATTTATATTATATTCTAAAAGAAAAACGACCAGCGATGGTTTCTGCACCCATCACCAGTCGTGTCGTATTGCTACGCTATGTAATTGTTATGATTGAGTTTTATATTCATTTCTCAGCTTGTTCTTAAGCTGCCAGGGGTCTCTTATGTCAGAATCCCATTCGAACCAGTCTGTCCAGACTTTACCTTCCCTTGTGTAATACTCAAACCTCTTGTAGACCATCAGAATGGTAATGAACCTGGAATTATTTCTCTCTTGCCCTTGTCTAGCTCGGTTAGCAGCCTCTGAATAAGCTTTGACTTCTCCTCATCTGAGAGCTTGGCTAGCACATCATCTGGTGGCTCGTTCTTGAACTTAATCTCTTCTGACAGTGGTATTAATCCTGCTGAACCAACTGTCTCCCAGTCAAGTGCCCTGTACTTCTCCAGGGTCTCATCTATAATTCTGAACGACCAGTAACCGTTCTCTTTGCCCACAGGAGCTATTATTTTCTTGTCTATGAGCGTCTGTACCACCTGGTCTGTTATCGCTTCATCTAGCTTCAGGAACTGGCTGTTCCTCTTGCTGTAAGTAATTTTGCCATCCTTCTGAGATGCAAATAGAACATCCGTTGTCTTATACATTTCTGGTGACATCAACACCTTTAGCTGCAACGGAAGATAGATTCTCTTTTCCAATTTTTCATAACTGATTTATTTTAATTATTTTCCAAGGGATTTGGCTATCAAGATATCCTTTATCTTTTCTTCCAACTCCCACCACTTCATGTCATAACAGGTATACTGCTCTTGCTCTTTCTCTAGTTCGTCAACCGTTCTCATGTCATTCTGTTTTTTTAGCGTAGAGTTTATCTAGTTCCTCAACAGTATTCATGTCATCCTGTTTTAATTTAGTGTAGAGTTTCTTTAATTTCTGGAGTTCCAACTCTTTTTCATATATGTCAATGTCATTACATACTACTCCAGTAGCATACTCCCAATCCAACACACTTAAAACATTGTCCTTAATCAGGTCTTGACAGACCTTTTCTTTTAACCATTTCAAATCCTTATCCTTCATATGTCATCCTGTTTCTAGTGCAAAGATATATATTTATTTTGAAAAAAACAAATAATTCGTTAATTATTTTTATTATATGGGTTAAGTTTATGACCTGGGTCTGAATGCACCTTGGTATGACACTCCTTACACAATGTCACTAGTGTCGCATTAGGGTACTCCCAAGCCTTCTTACCCTTGGTGTATCTTGTGTGGTGTACTTGAAGGTCATGTTCTGAGCCACATTGGACACATTTGTGCTGGTCTCTGTTCAAAATTATATCCCTCTTCTTCAACCATAGAGGATGCTGCAACTGAGTTCTGTATTCATCTTTCGATTTAAGGGCATTTGCAGGCTCGTAGACTGCATTACTCCCCTTAGTCTTGGTATTTGTACATTTGAGCTTTTTCTTGCGATTCTGAGCCTTTTTCTGAAGTTCCTCCTTGAGCTTCTGTTCCTTCAGCCACTCGCTGTAGTCCTTCCAGGTTGATGCACTGACCCTGGGATAGACTTTCTTCTCAGTAGGGTTATTCTTTTTCTTCTTTGACTTGGAGTAACGGTACTGCAAGTCTTGGTAGTTCATTGTTATCATGTTCTAAAATAATTTACAAAACCTGGTATTAAGTTCAAAACCAATTATCATGGAGCTGCACCTACCCAAAGGTGCAAAGCGACCCAATTTTAGAAACCAATTACTCACCTTCAGATGTTTGCGACTGCGCCTCAAGGCTTGTCTTCAACATCACCAGGTTCGTTATCTAATTAACCAAAAACCAATTTTAATTTTTTCAAAATCCAAATATCTGGTCCAATTATTGGACCAATTGTTGGACCAATAATTGGTCCAGTAAAAAATTAGTATTAGAATTAGTATCAGTATTAGAATTAGTATTAGAATCAGTAGAGTATTAGTACCAGTATCAGTAGAGTATTAGTATTAGTAGGACTATGCCCTGTTTAAAGGGGTTTCAAGGGGGTGCTGTAGAGCAATTCCAAGAGGTCTTCAGCACTTGGTTTTGCAATTGGCTTTGCCAAGTTTTCCTTCATCAGTATGTACTCTGTAGCTCTCCTTGGTTCACCTTTCTTCCATTTGCTACCAGCTATCCTTATTATCAATCTGCACTCTATCAGTTCTTGAACTGCTGACATGAGGTATTCCTTGCCAATACCAGCAGATTCCCTTAGGTCGCTATTGCTGATGGCTAGAAAACCTGTTTCTCTTACTTTGGCGTTCACCAGGTGATAGTTTATAATTGTTGCCAATACCTTCTTGGCATAATCACTCAAATCACTGTCCTTGACAGTCTGTGGGAGGACTTGAGACACTCTCTCCTCACTAATTTTAATAATTTCCATGCTGTTGTTTTTTTTCCTTTATTTTATCAATCCAGACCCCCTTTTGGTAATAAGAACAGGGAGGAAATAAAGGAGTCTGATTGAACCTCCCTGTTCAGTTGACCGAATATAAAAGCAACTGGTTTGCAACCCAGTTACTGATAATAAATATAATATTGAGCAAAGATATATAAAAAATATGAGAAAAACAAGTTTAATGAAAAGAAAAAACAAATGTCAAAATATATCCCCAAAAACTTGTATTTTTCACAAAAAATATATATCTTTGCACTATAAAGAATGGTTCTTCATCCAGATGTCATAATGAATTTTTATTTGGTTATCGGAGCTGGAGGAAAGTATGCAAGAGAGCACAACACCTCCAGTTCTTTATTTAAATTATTTATTTTTTAATATATAAAATATTTTTTATTTACTATTGAATTTAATTTGATTTTTGTTATTATTTAACATATAGATAATATTAAATAATATTGACAAAAACAAATTAGACAAATGGCAAATGAAGAATGGAAATCGATACCAGGATACCCAAGGTATGAGGTAAGCAACATGGGTAGGGTAAGGAGTTACACCAGCAAAAGAAACCCAGGTAAAGTTCTAAGACAAACAAAACTAAAGGGATACATGTATGTAAACCTGGTTGAAGGTGAAGAAAGAACGCTTAATAAGACAAAAAGGATAGCTGTTCATAGGCTGGTAGCTCAGGCATTTGTACCAAATCCAACTGATAGAAAACACGTTGACCACATTATCCCAGTTAGTATGGGAGGTAAGCCAACAGCAGATAATCTAAGGTGGGTTACAGCGAAGGAAAATGCAGCAAATGAATTAACCAAGCTCAATAGGCAAAGGGCAACGGAAGAGCGAAAGAAAAAGGTATACCAGTACACTGAAGACCTCACACTAATAGCCACATATCCTTCTACTAGAGAAGCTGCTGATGCCCTTAATAAGAGCCAAGGAAACATCACCAGTTGCACCACAGGAGCTTTACCAAGGTATTTGGGCTTTATCTTCAGCTATGTTCCACTATATAGTATGGAGGAGAGAGAAGAGCTTGAGAAGAAGAAGCATTACCAGTTCATGAAAAATAGGATGTCAACCTATCGAGCACTGGACAAGTGGGTGGCAAAGAAGACAGCAGAGGAAGGCAATGACTGGCGATGGTACAAAAAACATCCAGAGGAAAGCAGAAAACGTTCAAGGGACTACTACTACAGGAATAGGGAAAAAATCCTCAGGAAGTGGAAAATAAAGCGAGATAAGGAGAAACTGATGAATGGGCAGACCACGTAGCACTGATTCACGAACAGACCCAGCAATACTGGAATACCGAAGGCAATATTACTACGAACATAAAAACAGACTGTTGGAGGCTGCAAAAGCAAGATATGCAGCCAAGGCAATGGTTAAGGAGAAAAAGGAGAAGGAACAGAAGCCGACACCAACAGAAGAAACCATTAAAGAAGATAAACAGTTTTATGAAGAGTGGTTATCCCAGTTAAAAAACAAGCTACCAACAGCAAAGGGATGGCTTATAACGGCAATCCAGAATCAAATAACATTGATTGAACAACAGATTAATGCAAAGAGCAACACCAAAGAATGCAACGACCAAACAGATTGGGAAACAGATATTTGAGGTCAAATATAATGACAAAAGGATATTCAATACTCCCAGGAATAGGAAAGAGCAACTGCAAGCACTAAAGAGCTTTGTGACCAGGGAATGTGACAAATGCTGGAGACTATCGAATGAAAAGGTTGCAACGCTAAAACGACAGTACTTGACGGAATTGATAGAAGCACTAGGTTAGTTTAGATTGTTTCATATTTGTATTTTTTTTATTTACGTTACCCACAGGAGCTAATTATACCCTCTCCTGTGGGTTTTTAATGTTAAATGGGTATGTTCTTCGATACATCAGCAATATCCTCATTGCTCCTCAATTGCTTCACATAAGTCGATATGGTATTTGGACTCCTGCTAAGTATTGAAGCCAAATCCCTCACACTAACACCAGGGGAAGATAACAGATGATTTGCCAAACTATGTCTTGCCGTATACATAACAACCCTCTCAACCTCAACCAATGGCTCATTGCAGCCCTCATTAACATTCTTCCTTATGGTCTCCTCATTAATCTTCTTGAATGCCTTCCTGACCCATTTAATGGCGTTCTCACTGCAATGCCAACTGTCCTTCAGCATCTTCCATTCATCCACAGTAGTCTTCATCTTAATGGGATAGACATAACCATCAGTAGACCTGCCAAGGAAATGCTCAAGACCAATGATGCAGAACATATCCCTCTTCCACCTGATGCGGACCTCAACATCAGTCTTCTGACGCTTGAAATTAACAGCCCAGTATTCCTCACCATTAATCACCATCCTCTGGCACATATCCACCTTCAACTTGGTTATCTCGACGGGTGCTGAACCATTCATCTTGTACATCAACAAGAACCACAATATGCCGAACTCCTCACTGTTCCTGTCACCAAGCTTCTCATATGCACCATCCTTGTAATGCCACATATTGCCATTCCTAACAATAACCAAGTTAAGCCAATAATCCATCAATTTAATAATGTGAGATTTGTCCAGGTAATAGTCCCTTGGCTTCTGCTTGTACTTCTGGGTGAACTTCCATTCACGAAAAGGATAGTCAGACGAAGATACCAGACCCTTGTCTATGGCATAGTTCCACACTGAGGCAATACTGCCCAATATACCTCTTACTGTACTGTCACCAAGATTAAGCCAACGGACAAAATCCTTGATGAACCCCAGGGTAATCTCATTCACCAATATCTTCTCCTTGCCAGAAAACTCAACAACCTTATCATATGCATAACGATAAGCATTGGATGTCTTCGTCTTCAGCCTGCGATTCCTCACCAATTCATCCATTATATTCCCGAATACATTGCTCTTGCCATTCAAATCAATAACAGCATCCTCCATCAACATTGCAGGGGTATAAACCTTCTGATGAAACTCATACTCATTCTTTCGCTCAATAATCCTGGTTTTGATATCTGATAGCATCTTATTCAATACTGGAGCATTGGGACAACCTCGCTTTATCTCCTCCCTCTTACTGTCCCAGTACTTGACCAGACATGATACACCTGTGGCTTTCTCTACACGACCACCAAAACATACAACGATGTAAATGGGATATGACCCATCCTTCATCTGACGATTCATCTTCTGAACGAACCTGATACTAGCACTGCTTTTTCTTCCCATAGTTTTGTCTTGTAAAATGTCGCAACAAAGGTACAATTTTCCCTCTAATTGTCTCACATTCATATAGTTAAAAGATGTTAACAACCCTTTATTTACTGGGATTGACGATTATCTTTTAAAAGTATGGAACTTCATCTACAATAGTTCCTGAAAACAGCCTAACCAATTGAATATCAAAGGGATAAAATGAAGCCAATTATTTTTGTCTAATCATTTGTCTCAGATATTCGACGAAAAGATATTTATTGGAAAAAAAAGACAATGACAGACCAGGATACATTTATCAACTACATTAATGACCACTACAACCAATTGAAATGGAAATATTTCAAGTTTTGTCAGGAACATCACTATGATTGGGACGAAGACATCTACAGTGACACAATACTGAAATGTTATGATGCAATCGTTAAGAAGGGTAAGTTAGCAGATACAACACCACAGGGAATCGAGAATTATTTCTTCATGGCATTTAAAAACAACATAATGAATGAAAAGAGGTATTGCAGAAGCAAATGCAGGGACTGGAATATCACCAGTGATAACATTAATGAGCTATATGAAACCTGGTATAACGATAACAATGACACAGCGCATACAAAGCTGGTATCAGACCTATGGAAGGATTTTAGTGTATTGTACATTATGACAAGAGTAGAAGAACATTTTGACAGTGAGCATTTCTATTTGTACAGGATAAAGACATTGATGCCAGGTATGACGTTTAAAAAGCTGGCTGAAAATTGCAAACATATAAAGGCAACCAGGAGAAAAGTGATAGATGTGATGAGGTGGGTTAAGGCAAACATTACAAAGGAGGAAATAAGAAAGGTATTTTACACGATGTATGGAGATATTATTTGATGTGATTACAGTATTCGTTATATTCTTTGCTGTTAACTATTCAGCCTGGTATATAACAGAGGTAAAGGGATTGCCACAATGGTTGCAGTATAAGCCCTGGATATGTAGGTTATGTCTTACATTCTGGTCCTTGATTGCCATATATTGTACCATTTGGGCTAGTTTCAACTGTTTAACTATAGGAACGGTTGGTATTGCATTGGCAGTGATGAATGCATTGGCAATGTGGATTAACCAGAAGAATAATACAATTAAAATATAATTGACAAATGAATTACACATTTACAGACGAAGATGTTAAGAAGGTAGAGAAGTTCATTGAAATTAAGAACAAAGGCTTCTATTGTGATGGAGCACAGCTAACTGCTGTCTACAATAGGGTTCTGGGTAAGAATGCAGCTGTTACAAACTGTGGTAGTTGTCTCAGACAAAGGGTAACAGAGCTTGAGAATGCATTAAATCACTTCAAGCAAAAGATGGCTTTGGAGAGCGAAAAAAATGAACAGATGGATAATGTACCACAGGAGGAAAATAAAACGATTGTGGGGGCTGGAAATGCCCTTAAATCGAAAGCAAAGAAGAAATAACTATGAGTAATTTTGCAGCAGAGAGTCATAGCTTGCCAACATTCAAGGAAAGGAAGGCTGCAAAAGTAAAAGCTGGTAGGTACAATATAACAAATTGGCTTAGCACTGATGCTGTGATAAGTGAAGTTTATGTTGACCTTGTTAATGGTATGACCAAGAGTGATGTGATGGAAAAACTCATGAAGGGATGCTATGAGAATCAGAAGAGACCATTAAAAGAGAGAACATCACAGGAATATATTGCAGCAGCATACCAGAGGATGCAATATGACTTTGAAGCACAGGCTGAGGAAATGAGAGCTGATATATATGCCAAGCTTATGAGTGTATATGCTGATGCTGTGAAGGCAAATGACAGGTATAACGCAGTTGTAGCCCTGGATAAGATAATGAAGCTTACAGGCATTGCAATGGATAATAAGCCACAGAATAATATCCAGATAAACAACAACAAGGAAGGCATAACCATTAATTTTGGTTTTGAAAAGACAGATGAGAATTAACTTTGACATAGACTTAACACCAAAGCAGAAGGAAGCCTATTCCATATTGCATGACAAGGATACCCAGTTCTTAATTGCAAGGTGGTCAAGACAGTGTGGTAAGACGGTATTCGCTGAGATAATGATGATTGAATATCTATGCAAGAATAATAAGTTCAATGCATATATCTCACCAACATTTGCACAAGGTAAGAAGGTTTTTTCAGAGTTAACTCAGTTATTGGAAGGCACTGGTATTATTGCAAAGGCTAATGCTTCAGATTTGAAGATTGATTCAGTCTATGGAAGCACATTGAAGTTCTTTTCAATGGAGTCACCAACATCTATCAGAGGTAATACCGTTAGTGGACTTCTAGTATTAGATGAGGCAGCATTCTTTCCAACACAGCTTCCTAGTGGTGAAGACCCATATTATAACGTCATCTTCCCAATTATCAAGGCAAGAAAGCCAAAAGTTCTAGTAATTAGTACTCCAAATGGCAAGCAGGGCATGTATTATGACCTCTATCTAAAGGCATTCAATGGAGAGAACGGATATAAGGAGCTTACAGCAACGATATATGACGATACGTTGATTACATCAGAGGAAATTGAGGCATTGAAGAAGGGATATCCACCACTTGCATGGCAACAGGAGTTCGAAGTACAGTTCCTTGACAATGCATTGACTGTATTCCCAGGTTTTTCTGATTGTTTTAATGCTTCATACAGTGGAGGAAAGTGTTGGATTGGGATTGACCCATCAAGTGTGGGTGAGGATAATACAATACTAACAGTCATCAATGACAAGAATGAGGTAAGGCAGCACAAGATTGATGGAACATTGGATGCAAAATATGAGAAAATTGCAAAATTAATTAACAATTATAATCCAGTTGCAACATATATCGAGAATAATAGCATTGGTGAGGTTATGGCGAATGAGATTAAGAAGAAATTGCACAGGAAGAGCAATTTTTACACCTTCACAACGACAAATGAGAGCAAGAAGCAGTATATATCAATGTTGGCTGTTGATATTGCCAATAATGATATACATTTCGAGGAGGATAATAGACTATTATACAGCGAATTATCCACTTTTACCTTTAAATTGACCAAGGGAGGCAATATAACGTATGCTGCAAGGGAAGGATATCATGATGATACTGTGACATCATTGGGAATATGCTTGCAATGCAGGTATGATTTCAGGTATACTGGTGAAAATAAGTTGAATTTCGTAATGACAAAGCAAAAATTGTACATATAATATGGCAGATGAAGTGATAATGGACTTTGGAGAGTGGAAAACGCCAAGGGGTTGGAATGAATTAACATTAAAGCAGTTCCAGGATATTGAGAGATATTACTCTGATAAGGATAAACAGTTTGATGTGAGGGATGTATTGAACCTGTTCACAGACCATTCTGTTGAGGAGATAAGCCAATTGCCAATTGATTTCGTTGACAAGCTGTTGAATGAGCTGTCTTGGCTTCAGGATACACCAGAATATGGTGAGGCAAGACCATACATTGACATAAATGGTGAGAGGTATCAGGTTAATGTCCAGGAGAAGTTGAAGACTGGTGAATATATTGCCGTTGAGACGGCTATGAAGGGCGATGTTCACAACTATGCTGCAATATTGGCTATATTGTGCAGGAAGCAGGGTGAGATATATGACAGTCACTTTGAGAACGAGGTATTGCCTTCCAGGATTGAGTTGTTTGAGCGTCAGCCAATGATGAATGTGATGCCAATTGTCAGTTTTTTTTTAAACTTATGGCTAGTATTAGGGAAACATACCCTATTGTATTCGACAGTAAGGGAGCAGGTAGACCTCACTCGAAAGCATATCGAGACTTTGCACAAAAATGGGGAAATATCAAAACGCTCTATGAAGTCTGCGATGAAAGAATTGAGAAAATTGGAGAAATCTATCAGCTCTATTTAAATGATTATCTGCAATATCTCTCATATATGATTGAGAAGGCAGAAGTTGAGAGGGAGGAAGACAAGTTCCAGGAGACTTTGAGGAAATCAAGGGGCAAACACTAGTTTGCCTTTTTTTTATGTTTATAAAAATGATTTAACGATGTTAAAAGACGTAATTGAAGTATTGAAGGAAGCATCACTTCGTCACAAGGGTGTTTACACATTCAGATACCAAGGGGATGATTTGAACAATGCCCAGAACAACTACAAGATGTACCAGGTATATGTTGACGATATATCACATCATGAGTTGAATATAACAACGAATATATTCAAGGCAGAGTTTGAGATATACATTCTTGGGTTTGTTAATGAGGACAAGACCATTTTGGATGTTCAGAATGATGCATATACCATTGCTGTTGACATAATGGCATTTATTGACTCCCAGAAAGAATTTCAAGGCGTTCTGAGCGTTTATGACTACTCCATCCTTACATTGTCAAGGTATGGTGATGATTCGAGCGCTGGAGTCAAATTATCGCTTGTTCTTCAGATGCCTTCTCCATTGAATTGGTGTACACTTTCAGAGAACTTTGATGATGAGCCTCACGAGGAAGAGGAGGACCATAAGATTGATGTTGATGACAATGAGGTTGGTGACATAACCATTAATCCAATAAAACTGCCAAGAAATCGTAATTGCTAATGGAAATAGGTAAGATTGTAATGGAGTTCTCAAAGGACTTGATGACTATTGTTAGGATGGTGATGTCCAGCAACCAGGGAATAAACCAGAAGGTTGGCAGGAACACTCTTGTTGATTCGAAGTTATACAATACATTGAGTGTTAGGGCAACCAATGACGGTGACTTGATATTCGACATCATCCTTAACGACTATCTCAGATACATTGAGAGTGGAAGAAGGGCTGGAGCTAAGTTTCCTCCAGTTGAGCCAATTGTGAGATGGTGCAAGAGCAAGGGGATATCCACTGACAATTCTACCATATTCCTTATTAGGAGGGCAATATCCAGGGATGGCATAAGACCAAGACCTATAATGCAGTATGTATTTGAGGAGATTGATGATGAGTGGAACGATAGTTTGGCAGATGAGATATTCGACAAAATAATGGAAACAATTGACAAATATTTTAACACATAATGGATATATTATATAACGGAGCACAGAGGAATGAGAGCATTGTAACTTTCAGTGAAGTTCCAAACATTCTTTCAGTTAAGGAGGATGTTTCTGGTACAAAGGGTCGATTGAATCTCGTTGTATACAGTGGATGGAGTGTATCTGCTGACAGTCAGTACTACTTCACATTGTTTGGTGAGACTATTTCGAATGTATTAGCGCCTCAGGATGCCAAGAACAAGAAGTTCTATGTTAGCACAAACATAGCTTCAACTGCCATGTCCATTGCAAGGGCACTGAGGAGTTGTGGAAGCATTGCTGCTGACTATATCATCACCACTGGTACAACTAACACCTCTGGTGATACTGTCATACTGACTGCCAAGGTTATTGGAAGGAAGAGCTTCAGCAACAACATTGACAAGAACATTCCTACCAGTTATATGTTGGTTGGAATACAGGAAGACGGTAGTGCTGATGAGAGTGGCAATAACTTCTTCAATTCCAAGATTGACGTTGAGGTGTACCAAGGTGGTAACTACATAACCACATTGGAGAAGAATTGGTATGGTGATGATTGTTCGTTTGACGTGACACCAGTATTGGCAACATTGACAGAGCCAATGAAGGAGAATGAGCCGATATTGCCTTATACCTTGAAGGTTAACAAGCTTGCATCAAATGGGCTGTACACATCACTTGGTGAGTTGAGTGGATATACCACATACGGATACCTGGCAAACCAGAGTGAGAAATACCTTCCAGCCAGTTGTATGATTCTCAGCAATAACAAGGTATATGACAGAGGAGGATTGAATTATACAATGGACAGGACAGTTCATTATTCAGTGCTTGCTGGTGGTAACATTGGATATGGTTTCTCAGTCAATTATACGATATATGACAGTGCAATGAATGTGTTGGAGACAGGACAAGATATGGTTAAGACACCAACATCAAATCCAATCATTAAAGATTTACAATACTCAATACCAGTTAGTAGATGGTATACCAATGCAGCATATCTTGATATTCAAGTTTCAAGTGGAGATAGCAATAGGATTAGATTCCAAATCATAAGACCATTATCAGCAGCAGAGTGGGGATGGCAGCGCATATTCTGGCGCAATGAATATGGTGGAATCAGTTTCTTTGACTTCACAAGCACTTCAAGTGAGAGTGATTCAATTGAAATCGAGACATATGAGAAGAACATCTTCGATTATTACGATTATGACACTGACACCAGTGATACATTTGAGCGCAAGAAGATATATTCATCAAAGATTGACAAGAGTGTAAAGGTCAAGTCTCACCTGATGGAGAAGAAGGGAAAGTACATCTTCAACTCACTTGCAAGGAGCAAGAAGATATGGACATATGTTAACGGAAACTGCCATTACATCATTCCAAAGGCATTGGAGGTTACTGAGGATGCCCAATACAATGATATATACACAGCAACGTTTACTTACGAATATTCAGATTTAAGTTAAAACTATGATTTCAAATCAACATTACATAGAGCTATACGTAAATGACCAGTTGATAGAGCTTGAGTCACAGGAGAGTCTTAACCTTAGGATTAACAATGTAATTTTCAATCCAACCAAGACCACAACGACTCAAGCTGAGTACTCATATTCGTTTGAGATACCTTCAACGAATGTGAATGACACAATCCTGGATTATGCAAACAACTTGGCAAAGTTGAATAAGTTCCATGCAAGGTACAAGGCTATGGTCTATGCTGACGGCAACTTGATATTCGATGGTTCTCTTACAATCCAGAAGTATTCATCAAAGACCAAGAAGTACACTTGCAACCTGGTTAACATCAAGGTAAATACCTTGGATGAGATATTTGGCGAAGACAAGCTTACTGATATGCATTGGGATGTGCCTTTCAGTGGTGCTCCAACAATCAACTCTGTCAATGCAGATATGAACTCAAAGTATTGTTTCCCATTGGTAAGCTATGGTGTGTTCCAGAAGAACTATGTTAGGGCAGATTCAGTTGGAGCTGATTATACACCAAAGTCATCCATTGACAAGTACAACAAGTGGTGGGTTGAGTCATTCTACCCATCATTGAATGTTGTTGAGGAGATGCGAAAATGCTTTGAGAACAAGGGTTATAGGGTTGGAGGAAGTGTATTCTCAGACCCATTCATAAAAGACATATTTTCAAGTTGCAATCTTGCACAGGAACAAGTTCCAATCTATAACCTTGGCAATCCAAAGTTTGGAAAGTTGTCATTGAATGTTACTTGGAATAACTATACTTCGCAAGGAGAATATGGTGGAACTCACTTCTCAAGGGGAAGGAGTGAATATACCCATGAAAACTCAACTGGAGGTCTTCAGCAAGAGCTTAAGTTCCCTTATGAGAAGTGTGGTCCTGGTAACCGTCCTCAAGGAACAACTGAGGCTCAGTACAATCTTGACACCATTATGTTCTGGAACATGCTTGATTCCACCTCAAACAGTGCAGTGACAGTGACAATGGCGCATGACAATTACATCTTAGACCCAAATGAGCACCTTATTGTGATTCCTGCTGATGGCTGGTACAAGATTGACCTTACAGTTAATGCAACATTGAAGGATTCTGGTACTAATTTCACAGCTCCAATGTGGTATACCAATTATTATGAGGGTTTTGAGTTCAAGAAGTATGATAAACAGCTATATAAGACATTCAACCAATGGAAGGGAGGCTATTTCACACCACTTGAGATTCAGCTCATAAGGAATTATGATGAGAATATAGAGTTAATCAAGGGTAAGAAAAACGTTACTTATTTCACTGGAGACCCAAATGAGGATGTTTACCACTATGAAGGTGGCTCATATACATCAGCAACATATTCAAACAAGGTTGAATGGGCAACAGAGTTCCCTCACCAGGCTCTATATGGTTCTAACTCTCCTACAAAGAGTAATGAACTAGTGAATTCAGCAGTGGAAAATCAAGGCGTATTTGGTAGAGCAAATAATAGCAGTGGCGGTGCTTCTGTTAACGGTGGTAGTAACTATGGCGGTAGAAGGGCTGGAACATTCGGAAATGGTGATTTTATGAATGGAGGAGACACTGGTCGTACAACAAATGGTCAGGCTGGTGGAACTTCATATAACACCTATGGGTTTATGCACAAGGATGGCAAGGTAATGCCATATGACCAGGTTGTTTCAACTGCATTCATATGTGGTTTCTCAACGATGTCAGACGGTACTGTATCAGTTATGCGTAATGGCAGGTCTTGGAGTAATCTTTCAACTATCAACAACCATATGATGGCAAATGTTGACGGTCTTAACCTATATAACAAAGATGCAAGTGGCAATACAGTGGTTGAGGAGACCAACTATTGCTCAAACACATATAAAGGTTCTCCAAATTGCAGCATAAACGTATATCAGAACAGTATGAATGGTACAATCCATTGCTGTGTATATCTCAATAAGAATGATATATTGGAGTTATGTGCAATCCAGAGGGATTATGAGGGTCAGAAATACTCCACTTCAGCTAACTGTAGCATGACAATTGAGGCAATGTCAACCAGGAGCGAGGAATTGCTTAGGAGTGACAGTGGATGGAATTATTATTCTGCAACTGAGTTCCCAGTAAACCTTAACCTATTCAACTTCACAAACGATGAAACAAAGGTTAGTGACTGGATTTCAAGTGTACAGAAGGCTTTTAACCTGGATATTGTGCAACAGGGCAACAATATTGAGATAAACACCAACCAAGGTGTCAAGAAGGACATTGTATATGCAATAGACATCGATAACAGGGTTAACAAGGATGAATCTGATACAGAGTTCATATCATATCCTAAGTCGCTGGCTGTTAAATACAAGACAGATATCGAGGAATATGGTTTTGAGCTATCAGTTCCACAGGAGTATATCAATGATGATGACTGGTTCGAGCATGGAGATAGTGGATTTACTGTAATCCAGCTCAATGATGACTCATATGAGACCTCAAAGCAAGAGACTTCAACCAATTTCTCATATACCTGGTATATGAACTTTGAGTTCAAGCAGATTACAGACTATTTCAATAAGACTGAAGGTAATCCAAAGACAATAAGGATACCAGTTATTGAAAAATCTGAGTATATGGCAGAAGGATATGGCTATGATGATGCTATGAAGCATGACGGTTATTCATTTGCACAGAGGTTCTGGTATAGGCAGATACCATCAACAGACTATGTATGGCTGGATTCAGTGCTTAGCAATGGAACTCATGAAACAGTGTACTTGATGTATCCAAAGAACTACATTAACGACTTCAATTTGAGTTACAAGGACAATGAGAAAAGCATTGTGACAGAGTATTTCAATATCCATCCTATGCTTTCATCGAACTACGTGAAGGTTGAGGTATATCTGACACCTCAAGAGTACCAGGATTTGAAGAATGGGGCTTTAATAAAGTATGATTCAGACCTTTATTACATATCTGAGATTAGCGGATATGATGCAAGTGGAAACAATCTAACCACATTGAAGATGATTAAGAAAATCTAAGTTAAATGGAGAGAGACAATCTCTCCATTTTTATGTTTATTAAAATCGATAATTAAAAAAAACAAATATTATGGACGGAAAACGTACATATACAATACAAATCAATGGCATAAAGGAAAGTATTGATGCTGTTGAAGCGTTGAATCAGAAGCTCCAGGCACTTGACAAGAAAATCAGTGAGATGAGTTCCAAGACTGTCAACATTACCACAAGAAGTAGTGGTGGTGGAGGTGGTTCTTCAAATAATGCTTCCTTGACACAGGAGGTTGCATTGGAAAAGGAACTTAACAAACTTAAGAACGAGGGTGTGACGCTGGATGCCAAGATTGCTGCAACTCAGGAAGAGGTATACAAGAGGGTGCAAGCAACAAAGGACTTATACAAGGAGGCTGTTAATGACCAGAAGGCATTATCAGCCCAGGAGAGACTGACTGCCAACGAATACAGCAACACAATGCAGGGTATGAAAGAACACCTTGCAGACCTTAAGATGGCTATAAACACCACAGACCTTGGTGATACTGATGCCATCAGGAGGATGACAGAGGATGCAAATGAGCTGACCAATAAGCTGAAGGAAATGGAAGAGGCTTATGGGCAGTTCGGGCGCAATGTGGGCAATTATAAGAGCGCATTCGATGATTTTGGCAAGGTATCAGTAAAGATTGGCGATACGGTAAGGGAGTTCAGTTCTGTGAGAGAGGCTTCAAGACAATTGGAGCAAGGACTGAAGGCTTTGGTTATCAGTGGAAAGGAGGATACCAAGGAATTCAAGGAACTTTCTGAGGCTGTACACAAGTTTGAGATGGCTTCAAAGAGGGCTACCAGTGCTGTAAACGACCTTAAGGCTTCATCAAAGGGCATGGATGACATGCTTGATATGATGGAGTCATTTGGTGCTATACAGCAGATTGGAGGGGGCTTTTCAACGTTTTTCGGCATTGATAACTCAGCAATAGAGCAACAGATTGCGAAGCTTGTGGCTCTTGAAAATGCCATGAAGGGTATTGAGAAGATTCGTCAGCAGATTAACACTGGTGAAGGTATTGGTGGAATTTTGAAGAGTGGTTCTGATGCGGTTGATAAGTTTGTTATGAAGTTGACTGGTGCTCAAAAGCGTATGGGAATGCTTGTAACAACAACAAAGGAAGGCTCAATTGCGGTTCAGAGACTTGCGGCTGGATTAAAACTTCTTGGAGGTGCTGCCATTACTGGTGGTATAATGCTTCTTACAACAGCTCTTGGAAAGTTAATGGAAGATTTCAAGCATTGGAAAACTGGCGGTTATGAAGCTGGCACTGCAACTGAAGTTCTTAATAAGCAGCTTGAAGTATTGAATAAAAACTTTGAAGCCACTAAAAAGTATCTTAATACTATATTCTTTAAAGGTCTTATCGATAGCGAGAAACATGCTATTTTAATGACAGAATCATTGGCAGGTCATGTTTCTAGACTATTGAACGAACTTGGAAAACTTGAAAAAAGAGATTTTTCAAAACCAACTGGAAGTATTCTTGGAGGCATTAACATTGGTTATGGAAAAACCGAAGATGAAGCTTTGATGAAGGCAAACCAGAGGTTTGCTGACCTTGCAAAGAGACTTGAAAAATTCGAAACTTTTGATAAAAAAAGAGGTGCTTTCTTAAATTGGGTTAAAGACCTAACAAGTTTTGATAGTCCTATTGATAAGAACAAAAGGGAATTCCAAGATTTAGGTGAAAGTTTGGCTCAGAATCTGCTTTATGAAATGCGAGAAGCTGCACAAAAAGCTGTGCAAGAAATTGAGACTGTTGGTAAAGTTAGTGAACAAACAAAAGATAAAATTGCAAATCTTTCAGCGAGTTTGAAGTATGGTATAAACACTAATTCACTACTAGCAAACGTTGATAAGTTCTCAGAGAAAGGACAGCATTATGTAAATCAAATTAATGCTATTAAGGATGCTTTTATTGACCTTGGAAAACAAATTGGATATGTTGATTTAGACCCAGATAAGATTGTACAGCTTCAGATTGATGCAATGAAGGATGGTCTTGCAAAACAGAAAAAACAAATAGAACTCAATAGAAACAAGGAACTTGCAGATGCTGGAGGAAACGAGAAATTAATCAAGGCAATCAAAGACAAGTACAGAAGAGAGGAAATCAATGCTGAGAAGGCTCATTCGAGGGAGATGGCTGGTGTATATGCAGACCTTGCTAATCTCAGAATCCAATTGATGAGAGAGGGATGGGCAAAGCAAAAAGCAGAACTTCTCCATGAGAGGGATGAGAGAATCAGGCAGATTGTGGATAGTGAGAAACTTGTTGGTGAGAGAAGTGCAGCAGTTAGGGAACTCTACAAGAAGAAGATGATTGAAGCCGAAAGAGATTGGGCTTATGAGGTCTTGAAGGTTAACCAGGATTTGTTTAATCAGATTGAGGATATAGAGAAGCAGGCATTCTCCAGGGAGGTTTCCAATTCTGATACCAGTATTGCCAATAAGCAAGCTGAAGCAAAGGCTGAACTTTGGAGAAGCACAACATTGCCTTTCGATGACCCTAATAACATCGAGAGAAGAAGGAAATACTATGAGGAAATACTGAAGATAGACCTTGAGGCTTCCAAGAAACAGGAGAAGATTAGGCAGGAGAACCTTGACAAGCAGCTAGACTATAACAAGAAGGAAGAAGAGGAAAGACATAATCGAGTTGCAGATGCAAAGACAATTGCTCTTGTTATGGAGGAGATGGCAAAAGTCCCAGATGCTACAGACAAGGATTATGCTGAGATAGAGGCAAAGCTACAAGGTCAGCTTTACAAGATGAAGGGTGACTTGGTTGATGCTTATAATGAAGGTAAGCTGGACTTCAAGAAGTTCGTTGAATACATCGAGAAAGAGCAAAATGCACATAATGCCAATATGAACTCTCTTGAAAAGGAGTACAATGTTGAGAGCAAGGCAAACCTCAACCAAGGATTGGAAGAGAAGAAGCAGCTTTATAGCACTTACTACACTGAGGTTCTTGCAACAATCAGAACAAAACAAGATGAGGTTGCCAGGAACATACAGAAGATGCCAGTAGCAGAGAATGATTGGGATGTTGTACAGATTTCCGTAACCAAGAGAAACTACAGGAAGGCACTTGAAGAGTATGAGAAGATTGGTAAGGACATTAAGACACAGCAAACAAACCTAAAGAGAGACCTTGCACTTGGCAACATCACAGCAGAAGACTTCTTCATGAAGAACACAGAGCTTGATACAATGCAGAAGTCTATTGAAGAAGCTACCAAAGGTGTTAAGGAGAAGCAGAAGATGCTGTTTGCTGACTTCGTACAATCAATACAACCTTACATACAAGCTGTAGGACAGGCTGCAAATCAGATATTGTCCTCACTTTCTGAAATCACTCAGAACCAATATCAGGCTCAGATTGATGAACAGCAGAAGTACATTGAGAAGTATCAAGAAATGCTTGATGAACAAAAGGAAATAACTCAGAAGTATGCTGATGATGTCAATAATATAGAGGATGAGCTTAAGACAGCAAGAGGTGACAGAAGACAACAGTTGATTGACAACCTCAATGCTGAAATGGCAGCTCAGAGAGCTTCACTTGCTCAAGAGAAGAAGATTGAGAAGGAAAAGGAAAAGGCTGAAGAGAGGAAGAAGAAACTGGAACATGACCAAGCTGTTGCAAAGAAGAAGATGGACTTGGCACAAGCATACATCAATGCAGCTATGGCTGTATCTATGGCAGCAGTTAACAAGTGGCCTATACCAGCCATTCCTATGATGGCTCTCGCAGCAGCAGCAGGTGCAGCACAGATTGCAGCAGTGGCTTCACAGAACATACCTTCATATGGTGATGGTGGTGTTATCCAAGGAAAGTCTCATGCCCAGGGTGGTGTCAAGGTTCTTGGTGGAAGAGCTGAAGTAGAAGGTGGTGAGTTCATCACAAACAAGGTCACAACGTCAAGGAATGTTGAGCTTCTTGAATATGTAAACTCCAAGAAGAAGAGGATTAACCTTGATGATATGATTGAGTTCTACGGTGGCAATGTCAGGAAGTCTGTTTCATCTGCATCACCAAAGTACAAGTTTGCAGAAGGTGGAGTCATACCAACTCTGAGGACTGATATTGACATCAATGACAGGTTGGTAAACGTTATGGAAGACTATGCTAACAGACAGGTTGTTGTTTCAGTTGTTGATATAAATGACAGACAAGCTGCTGTAAGGGAGGTTGAAGTCCTAAGCGGTCTTAACAACGAGTAATTTTTGTCATAATTCTTAAATATTTAATCTAGATTGATGGGGTTTGCTTGTGATAAGTAGACCCCATTTTATGTTTAATAAAAATGAGAAAGATGGAAACTTGGAAAGATATCACGGTAAAGGAAAAATGGCAGATAATTAACGGCACTGTATGCGTATTTTCTGCAATAATCTTGTATTTTGTAGCATTTTTGGTGACTTTATCAATTGGATTTGATATTATCAGTGGTGGTGCTACCCTATTGGCAACAGGCTTGGCATTTTTCGGTATTACAAGCTACATAAAGAACCAGATGATGGAGTTTGAGACAAGGGTTAACAAGAAAATGAGGGAATTGGAAGACATTGAGCAAGAGCGAAAGTATGAAAAATAATGTGTTAATATACGTTGTTTTGGTACTTCTGTCACTGTTTATACTTGGTGGTATGATATGGTGTGTTAATGAGTATCCAAAAAAGGTTGTAAAAACTGATACCATCATAAAATCAGATACAATTTGGAAGGACACAGTGATAAAAGAGAAGGAACTTGTGCCAAAATATGTGAAGATTTTAAAACGAGATACTGTATATAAGAAAGACAGTTCTGAAATTGTGCTTGAAAGAACCTCAGAAACCTATCAGAAATCGCTTGTGAGCGCAAAAGACACAGCAGACCTTACATTATACGTCAGTGGTATCGAAACGAGCCTGGACAGCCTTAAAATGAGACTAAAGACACACACTGAAGTCAAGACAGTCGAGGTGACAAAGTACATCCAGAAGAAGAAAAGGCTTGGCATTGGTGTTGGCGTGGGATACGGCTATGGACTGAGAAATA